>Ga0073936_10001805_pt1 | contig 32655 bp, 24 predicted proteins | sample AliMusrvi5mmetaG_FD_87041 | JGI IMG/M metagenome (GOLD analysis project Ga0073936, IMG submission 87041) | Freshwater lake bacterial and archeal communities from Alinen Mustajarvi, Finland, to study Microbial Dark Matter (Phase II) - Alinen... | ecosystem: Environmental > Aquatic > Freshwater >...
GGTCGCTGAGGGCTTCGTAGGCTTCGCCGAGTTCCTTGAACTTGTCTTCCGCGGTATGATCGCCCGGATTCTTGTCGGGATGGAATTTCACCGCGAGCTTGCGGTAGGCTTTCTTAATCTCTTCCGGGCCGGCATCGCGGGCCACGCCGAGGATCTCGTAGTAGTCACGTTTGGCGGCCATGGGCTTAGTTGTTGCCTCCTGCGGTTGACGTTTGCGGGGCGGCGGCGGGAAGTTTGGAGACCACCACGCCGGCCGGGCGCAGCAGGCGATCGCGCAAGCGGAAGCCGCGGCGGGTCACCCGCAGGATCCGGCCCTCCTCGCCCGCACCGCAGGCTTCCTCGGCGACGGCGTCGTGGACGTTGGGGTCGAACCTGCCGGTGGCAGGGATTTCCTCGACGCCCTGGGAACTGAGAAACTCGTTGAGCTGGCGGCGGACCATGTCCATGCCGATGAAAATCATCGACTGCGGGTCTTGGGAAGCGGCCTGCATGCCCATCTCGAAATTGTCGATGACGGGGAGGAGTTCTTCTAACAGGCGTTGATTGGCGTAGCGGATGGCATCCTCGCGGTCGCGGGCGGTGCGTTTCCGCAGGTTGTCCATTTCGGCGGCGCTGCGCAGCGCGAGTTCCTTCCACTTGGCGGCTTCCCGTTCAAGTTCCTCCCACGGGTCCATGCCCTCGGCGGCGGGGACCGTGGAGTCGCTGCTGAGAGCCAGTTCGGTGGCGTCGTCGGGAATTTCGGCGGATGGTGCGGGGTCGGCGTCGGCGTGCATGGCGCATAGGTGTAACCATGGAAGGGCTGGCGTCAACCCTAGGCCGCAATTTGCCAAAAACCTTGTGGCAGGCAGCCGCGGTTGGGGGTGAGGCGTGAATCAGCCGAATCCGCTTGCCAAGACGGTCGGGGGGGGGCTAATTCCTCTGACCGTTTGCGCATTTGCGGATTCGGATGTAACGGGTGTTCCTCGTATTTCTCATGACCTTGGCCAAGTTGCTCAGTCCCAGCCAGATTCTCCGCGACGTGCAGGCCGTGGAGCGCTGGCCTGCGATTGTGGAATTGGTTGAGTTGCTGGTGACCAGCGGCAAGCTGCCTGCCGGATTGCGCGAGGAGGTGTTGGAGGCGCTGAGATCCCGCGAGGACCTGCTGAGTACCGGAGTGGGTTCCGGGGTGGCGATTCCACACGCGTTTTCCGCGCGGATTGAGCAGGTGGTGGCGGTGCTTGGCCTCTCCGAGGCCGGCATTGATTTTGAGGCGCTCGACGGGGCGCTGGTGCACTTTGTCATTCTGTTCATCGTGCCGCAAACGAACTATCAGATGCACCTGCACACCTTGTCGGCGATTGCCAAAATGTTCACCAACAGCGAAATCCGGCGGCGCTTGGCCGCGGCGACAAACGAAACCGAAATTTTCGCTATTCTCAAGGCCACGCCCACCGGTGTCGCGGTTGCCGGCCCCTGAGCCATGCCGCCGCCCTTGCCGCCTTTTCCCATGACCTTACTCCAAGAACTCGAATCCCGCCTTTCCGCCGCCCTCGTCGCCGTGCTTGGCCAACCCGCGACGGCAATCGTGACTCCGGCGGCGGACTTGCGCTTCGGCGATTATCAATCCAACGCCGCGATGGTGCTCGCCAAACAGCGCAAGACCAACCCGCGAGCGCTGGCCCGGGAAATCATCGACCAGCTCGATCTAACCGGCCTGGCGGGCGCGGAGATCGCCGGGCCGGGATTCCTCAATTTCCGGATCCTGCCCGCCGCCTACGCCGCACGCGCGGCCACCTTGCTCCGCGATGAGCGCCTCGGCGTGCCGGCCAGTGGCGCCGGACGCACCGTGGTGGTGGATTTTTCCGCGCCCAACGTCGCCAAGCCGATGCACGTCGGGCACATCCGCTCCACCATCATCGGCGATTCTCTGGCACGGATTGCCAGGTTTCTCGGCTTCAAGGTGATTGCGGACAACCACCTCGGCGATTGGGGCACCCAGTTCGGGATGATTTTGTTAGGTTGGAAGACCTTGCTCAATCCTGCGGCGTTGGACGCCGATCCGATCACCGAACTCGTCCGAGTTTACCGCGAGGTCAGCGCCGCCACCCGCGACGATCCGGCCCTGTTGGAAAGCTGCAAGGCCGAGTTGGTCAAACTCCAGGCCGGCGATGCCGAAAACCTCGCCATCTGGCAGCAATGCATCGATGTGTCCAAGCGGGGCTTGCAAAGAATCTACGCGCGGTTGGATGTTAGATTCGATCACTGGCTGGGCGAGAGTTATTACAACGCGCACCTGGCCGGCCTGGTCGATGAGTTTCTCGAGCAGGGCATCGCCCGCCTCAGCAACGGCGCGGTCTGCGTGTTTTCGGATGGCAGCAAAGCGCCCGACGACGATCCGTTCATGGTCCACAAGGAAGACGGTTGGACCGACAATCCGGCGCTCATCCGCAAGGCCGACGGCGGGTTTCTCTATGCGACGACCGATCTGGCAACCCTCCGGTTCCGGATCGACGAGTGGCACGCGCACCATGTCTGGTATGTCGTCGGCGTGCCCCAGCAACTCCATTTCCGCCAACTCTTCGAGGCCGCCGCCCGCTGGGGCAAAACCGGCGACTTCCGCCACATCGCCTTTGGCTCCATCCTCGGCGACGACCGCAAGTTGATGAAGACCCGCTCCGGCGACAACGTGCAGTTGACTGATGTGCTTGATGAGGCGGTGCTGCGGGCCGCCGCCGTCATCGCCGGGAAAAACCCCGGCCTGTCCGCGGCCGAAGCCGCCGACATCGCGGAAATCGTGGGCATCGGCGCGGTGAAATTCGCGGAACTCTCGCAAAACCGCCTGACCGATTATGTGTTTTCATGGGACCGCATGCTCTCCCTGCATGGCGATACCGCGCCGTACCTGCAAAACAGTTATGTGCGGATCTGCTCGATCTTCCGCAAGCTCGACGCGCCCTTCGACGCGGCGGCTTGTGAGATCATCCTTGGCGGCAACGAAGAGATTCACCTGGCCCGCTTGCTGGTCCGCTTCGGCGAGGTGGTCCCCGCCATCCTCGACGATTTCCGCCCCAACCTGCTGGCCAATTATTTGTTAGATCTGGCCCGCGCCTTTCACTCGTTCTACGAGACCTGTCCGGTGCTCAAGGCCGCCGAACCCATCCGTTCCAGCCGCCTCGCATTGTGCGAACTGGCCTCCCGCACGCTCCGCCAAGGCCTGGACCTCCTCGGCATCAGGGTCCCGGAGAAAATGTGAGAAAAAGACAGAAGACCGGAAACGCAATCCAACCTCCGTCCGGTCTCCCCACTAACCATTAACCCCTTTTCTTCTGTCTTAACTCCCATGTCCCCATTCTACGTCATGGGTCACAAGAACCCCGATACCGACTCGATTTGTTCGGCCATCGGACATGCCGCCTTGCTGCGGGTTACCGGCGAGCAGCCGGGTGCCATCGCCGCGCGCTGCGGCGATGTGTCCCAGCGCACCGCCTGGGTGCTGGAGCGTGCCGGCATGCCCGAGCCACCCCTGATTACCGACGTGCGCACCACCGCCGGAATGATCTGCCACCGCCAGATCGTCCAAGTCCATCAAGCCGACACTTTCCTAACAGCGCACCGGCGCATGCTCGCCGCCGGCGTGCGCAGCATGCCGGTGGTCGATGACGAAAGCAACGTCTGCGGCATTCTCAACTACATTGATTTGTTAGGATTGCTGGTGCCCTCCCAAACCGACGGCATCAGCGTGCGAACGGTGCATGTGTCCCTGTCCAAGCTGGCCGAGACCCTGCGGGCGTCCTGTCGCGGTGCCGCGCTGCCACCCGCCGACCACGAGGAGGACTTGATTTTGTTAGTCGGCGCATCCTCCCAGAACGCCGTCAAGCGGCGCCTCAAGGAGGCCGGCACGGATGGCAACGTCGGACAATTCCTGGTCATTTGCGGCGACCGCCCGATCGTGCAGCGCTATGCCATCGACCACGGCACCCGGGTGCTGCTGGTCACCGGTGACAATCCGGTGTCCAAGGCCATCTGCGACTTGGCCAGCCGCAAGGGAGTGGTGCTCCTGCAGTGCCATCAGGACACCGCCAGCGTCTCCACCTTGATCCGCTTCTCGCGCACCGTCCGCCATGTGATGCACACCTCGTTTCTCACCCTGCCCGCCTCGGAACCCGTCTCGCGCCTGCGCAAACGCCTCACTGCCGTGGACCAAACGATGTTTCCTATCAGCGACTCCGTCGGCGGCAAAATGATCGGCGTTTTGACCAAATCCGACCTGGTCGATCCGCCCAGGGTGCGGCTGGCCCTGGTCGATCACAACGAATATGCCCAAGCCGTCACCGGCATCGAGGAGGCGGAAATCACCGAGGTGATCGATCACCACCGGCTCGCCGGCGATCTCGTTTCGCGCGAGCCCATCCGCTACCTCAACGAACCGGTGGGTTCCACTTCCACGCTGGTGGCACGCAAGTTTTTCTATCGACAGGTTCATCCCGAGCCCGGCGTGGCGGTGTGTTTGGCTGCGGGGATCATCGCCGACACGTTGTGCCTGACATCGCCGACCACGACTCCGATCGACCGCGAAATGTTGGCCTGGGTGGCGGGCTTCGCCGGGATCGACCCGCAGGTCTTTGCCGAGGAGTTCTTCGGGGTTGGCTCGCTCATCGTCACCGGCGCGGCGGAGGAAATCCTCAATGCCGACCGCAAGGAGTTCACCGAGGAGGGTTTCGCGGTGAGCATTTCCCAGGTCGAAGAACGCGGCTTGCAGGGCTTTGCCGCCCGCCGCCACGAACTCGAAGCCGCCTTGCGCAAGCTGGCTGCCACCCAACACTACGATCTGGCCGTGCTCGCCGTCACCGATATCGTCGGCCATCACAGCCTCATCCTCGCCCTCGGCCAGGAGGCGATTCTGGCAAAAATGCCGTTCGAGCGCCTTGATGCCACCCTCTTCGACGCGCCCGGCGTCGTCAGCCGCAAGAAGCAACTCTTCCCGGCCGTGAGTGATGCCTTGCACCACGCCAGGTGAGTGCCGCTGAGCCTAAGCGTGTTTGGTCTTCCAAAATCAAACCCAAGCGGCAAAAAACGCGGGCGGTGATGTTGGCGGCACCGGGAAGGTGGGACTCGTCCCCGCATTCTAACGAATGCGCCTGCGTTGCGAAAAAATGAATTTTTTTGAAAATTTCCATTGACAGTTCCGTAATTTTTAGATATTCGTCTTTTCATGCCACCGGTATTATTAATAACCCTTAATAAAAACTCAACCCGATCCGCCCCCATGAAAGCCACGCCGAGACAAGCCCCGGGCTCGCCGCACACCAAGCCCGTCAAGCGAAAATTCGCCACCGAGGAAAGCCCCCCCGACAGGGAACTGAGCCGCTTACGTGGGCTGAGTGCCGAGGTCGGAACCGCCTGTAGCGCATGGTTGTCCGATCGAGGAATCAATACCCGCTCGTGGGGTTGTTTCGGGGGCGACTTTGCGGGTCAGGGGCTTGCCGACGGGCTTTTGAGCGACCCGGATGCTGAGTCATGGCAGGCTGCCGGAGCCGGGATTGCCCGTGCCCGATGAACCCGTGAATTGCGTGCTTCAGGCCCTGGTCATTAACCTCGGAGTTAAAGGCGATCTCGCGTGAAGCGCTCCCCGAGCCTGGTTTTCCGCTATTGGTTGGGCTTGCTTGTGTGCGTCGTGGCCGGCCGGGCACTGGCGCTGGAAACCGTTTCGCGGCCGTTTGTGGGAGTGAAACACATCGCCCGCGACGAGACCAAGCCGCGCCCCTTGCGAATGCACATCGTGGATCTCGATCCGGCGGCGCCAGGCCTGCGCTTCCGGCTCACGCCGCCGACCGATCCGCAGCTCACGCGGAAGGAGACCACCCTCCGGTTTCTGGTTAGGCAGCACGCCCAACTCGCCATTAACGCGCACTTTTTCGAGCCATGGCCGCCGCCCGATCCGGACCCCGGCACCGCCACGCCGGTGGGTTTGGCGGCCTCGGACGGGCAGGTTTTCGCGCCCTTTCTGGAGCATCCGCCCAAAGCCTTCGCGATTCGACCCAATGCCCCGGCGTTCAACATTGATGCTCACAACCGGGTGACGCTGGTGCACCGCCGGCCGGACGATGCCAGTGGCTACGCGATCACGGAACCGGTCACCCTCCACAACGCGCTGTCCGGCAATGAGCAGATCCTCACCAACGTGCCCGTCGGCCTGGGGGACCAGCCGGGAACCGAGCGTCCGGTCGGCAGCAACCTCGCCATCTTCGCCGACCTGGCAAAGTGAGAGCGCGCTGGCGTGCCACTCAGTATCCGAGACGATAGCCGAAACCGAAGCCATTGATCCCGCCGCGATCAAAGATATGACCGCCGGACTGGTGCCAGAGGAAGAGCGAGAGCTGATGTTGCGGGTATTGCGGCAGGGCCAGCGTGAGCTGGATCGGCCAATTGATCTTCACGTGCGAGCGGTCCTGGTTCGGATGGGTCTCGCGGTCCATGAGAAAAATCTCGTCGGAGTAAGCCAGTCCCACACCCATGGCCGCGGTGGTGCTCACCACGTGATTCCAAGGGAAATCCCGCCAACGCACTTGGAAGGACGCGGCATAATTGAGAAACGGCGAACGCCCGTTCTCGTCGACGATGCCCAGCGTGAGCGGCACTTCCAGCAACGGATGGAACTGGCAGTTTCCGATATTCCATGTGGGCTCCGCAAGCCGATAGGCGGCGGTTAACAGGTGGATATTCGCCCCGGCGGGACCATGGGCGACGCCGGTATGCCCCAAGACGACCTGGTCGATGGTGTCGTTTGTCATGAAGGCCAGGCCATATTCAAAGGACCAGTGGCGCAGCGGGTCGGGAACATCACTGCGAAGCGCGATGGCCGCGGATGCGGACCCGCAGCAAAGTGACGCGAAGAGAAACAGGCGAAGGGTCGGTGAAGTCATCGGCGGGATTCCGCTGATGATAACGCCACCCCGCCGAAACCGTCAACTCCAATCACCGACAGGAAATTGTTCCGTGGTGCTTGCGCATTGCGCTGGCAGTGGGAGGCGGCAGGTGCTAGATTGGCTGCATGAAATCCCTGTGTGTTGGGTTGTTTTCCGCCTTCGATGGATGCCTGCACGCGGCTGCCACAGTCCTCATCAGTCTTCTGTTTTCGTTTCCACTGTTTTGCGGTGGATGCTCGCGGGCGAGCGCCACCACCCTCACCACGGTACCCATTTTCGAACCCCTGAGCCTCCACGGCACGGATGGCGACGAGGCGATTTCGGAAATCGGCGAGGCCTTGCAAGCGGCGGTAATGTCGCGGCCGATGGCCTTGACCGGGGCGTTTCCGGAGGTGTTGGTCGATGCCATTCGCAGCCCGCACGCGATTCCGACCAACCATCCGCGCTATCACGTCAAGGAGGCCAACCTGCTGGTGTTGTGCAATGTGGCCATTGCCGGGGAAATGTCCGCGACCGCCAGCTTGTTGGTGCGGTTCGACATTGCGAATCTGGCGATTCCGGCGGAAGTGGATTTGACCGGCCGCCAGGTGCTGAAGCTGGCGCTGGTGGCGCTGCGCAAGACGCTGGAGGCCTATCAAGTCCATCAACAGCAAGCGCTCAAGGTGACGGTGGTGGTGGAAGGGGCGGATGAGGGCAAGGCCGCCTTGCGCGACCTTGGGGTGAAATTCGAGGTGGCGGCGGGTGGCGCGGAGCGTTGATTAGGAGATTTTTGCCTTTGCAAACGGTTGGGCTTGGGTATTCTCCGGCAGTTCCATCCTCCATGAACCCATCCGTCCGAGATCCCCGCCCCTTCAAACGCGCCATTCTGAAACTCAGCGGCGAAGCCCTGCGGGAACCGGGATCCACCGACAATATCTCGCCGGAAATCGTCAATCGCATCGCCGAGGAAATCCGCGAGGCAGTCGACGGCGGCTTGCAACTCGGGATCGTGGTGGGCGGCGGCAATTTCTGGCGCGGCGCCAGCGCCTCGGCCCGCGGGATGGATCGCGCCACCGCCGATTACGTCGGCATGTTGGCCACCGTGATGAACGCGCTGGCGTTGGAGGGCGCCCTTGAGCACCACGGCGTGCGCTGTGGGGTGCAGTCGGCCATTGAAATGAAAAACGTGGCGGAAACCTTCATCCGGCGCAAAGCCGAACGCCAGCTCGACGAGGGCAAGGTGGTCATTTTCGCCGCCGGCACGGGCAGCCCGTTTTTTTCCACCGACACGACGGCCGCGCTGCGGGCCAGTGAAATGGGCGCGGATGTGATTCTCAAGGCGACCCAGGTGGACGGGGTTTACAGTGCCGATCCGCGCAAGGATCCGCATGCCACGCGCTACGAAACGGTGACCTTCCAGGAATGCCTGTCCAGGCGCCTCAACGTGATGGATGCCACCGCCTTCAGCCTGTGCATGGACAACCACGTGCCGATCATCATCTTTGATCTCGGCCCGAATGGCAACCTCTCCCATGCGTTGCGCGGCCTGCCCATCGGCACGCTGGTGCATGGCGAAGCTCCCCCCAAGTGATGCCCGATTCGCGTGATGCAACCCCTAGCAACCCAATACCATGGACCCCGACGAAGCGATTCTTGAAGTGGAAGACGCCATGAGCAAAGTGGTGGAATATCTGCTGCATGATTTCACCGGCGTGCGCACCGGCAAGGCCAGCCCGGCACTCATCGAGAACATCGACGTGCATGTGCACTCGTATGGCAGCACCATGAAACTCAAGGCCCTGGCCGTCATCAGCTCGCCGGAACCTCGCATGTTGTTGGTCCAGCCGTTTGATCCGGCCACCACCCGCGAGATCGAGCGGGCGATTCGCGAAAGCAAGCTGAGTCTCAATCCGGCCGCTGCCGAGCGATCCATCCGCGTGCCCATCCCCGAATTGTCCGAAGAACGCCGCCGCGAAATGGTCAAGCTCATCAAGACCCTGGCGGAAGAGGCCAAGGTCCGCGTGCGCGCCGCCCGCAAGGAGGGCATGGACACGGCCAAGAAAATGAAGGCTAACAACGAGGTCACCGAAGACGGCCAGAAGGACTTCGAGGGCGAGGTGCAGGAATTGACAAACAAGTTTGTCCGGAAAATCGACGAGCACGCCGTCGCCAAGGAGGCGGAGTTGATGAAGGTGTGAGATCGGTTCGCGGGCCGAAGGCGGCGGCGGGTGGATTGTTAGTTTGGCGGTGCCAGTCCGGCGCCGCGGACGGCTTGTTGCAAGAGCACGGCGACCTCATCGATTCCGCCATCGCAGGGGATGACGCGGGTGAAGGGTTCGTGTCTGAGGGAAAGGAAGATGTTGCGGCAGCGGGCGAGGTTGTCGCGTTGTTCAAACTCGTTGGCGGTGTCGCCGCGGGAGCCAATCCGTGCGAGCGCGGTGTCAACTTCCAGATCGAGGATGAGCAGCAGGTCCGGCAGCGGCGCAAACGCCTCATTGAGACGCCGGATCTCGGCCGGATCAAACCCCCGCGCGCCTTGATAGGCCATGGTCGAAAAGTAGTAACGGTCGAGGATGACCACCTTGCCGGCCGCCAGCGCGGGTGCGATCACTTCCTCCACATGCTGCCGCCGGTCATTGAGGAAATACTCCAACTCCTCCCCGGCCGACAGGCGCCCGCTCGCCGCGCTTGCGCGCAACTTTTTCCCCCACGGGCCGTCGGTCGGCTCGCGGCTGAGCACCACCTGGCGGCCCAGTGCCTCGAACCACCCGGCGAGCCGCCGCGCCTGGGTGGACTTGCCGGTGCCGTCGATGCCGTCGATGACGATGAAGGTGCCGTTAGACATGGGGAAATCAGACACAAGACCGCAAGACGGAAGACACAAGAGGGAAGCCCAAGAGCAGGCGCTCGTCGATCAACCCCGCCATCGCTCGCGTTGTCCCCAACGCGCATTCGATGGGCGATTCCATCGCTTCCTCTCGTCTTGTGTCTTGCGTCTTCAAGTCTTGTGTCTTGCTAGAGATAACGAGCTTGGAGATGGGAGAGGTAGGCGGCGGGCGAGGGCGGGGAGCCGGTGGCTTGGGTGATCAGGTCGGACGGATCGAGGGTGGCGCCCTGGGCGTGGATGGAACGGCGCAGCCAGCCGAGCAAGGGGGCGTAGTCGGCTTGCTGGCAGGCGGCGGCGATGGCGGAATCCGTGCAGGCGGCGGCATGGAGTTGGGCGGCATTGATGTTGCCCAGCGAATAGGTGGCGAAGTATCCCAGCCCGCCCATCGCCCAGTGGATGTCCTGCAAGCACCCTTGGCTATCATCCGCCGGCGCAAAGCCGAACAGCTCGCGGAAGGCCTCGTTCCACGCGGCGGGTATGTCGGCCACGGCCAGGCTGCCATTGACCATTCGGCGCTCGATGTCGAAGCGCAACAGAATGTGCAAGTCGTAGGTGGCCTCGTCGGCTTCCACGCGGATCGGCGAAAACGCGGCCCGCCACAGGTAACGGAGGAAGTTTTCCAATGGAAAATCGGCAAGCTGCGGGAAGTATTCCCCGGCTACGGCATACCAGCGGTTCCAGAACGCCGGCGAGCGCCCGATGTGATTTTCCCACAGGCGGGATTGGGATTCGTGAATGCCCAGCGAGACGGCACTGCCCGAGGGCAGCCCGAAGTCGTCGCCCGGCAAGCCCTGCTCATAGAGACCGTGCCCCGCCTCGTGCAACACCCCGAACAGCGACGACGTGAAGTCCGACTCGTCATACCGCGTGGTCAGCCGCACGTCGCGCGGGCCCAGGGTCGTGCAAAACGGATGGGTGGTGGTATCAATCCGGCCCGCCTGGAAATCAAAGCCGATGGCGGCGGCAACCCGCGCGTTGAGCCGCTGCTGCGATTCTATCGGATAGGGTCCAGGCGGCAGGGCGGGGGCGTGGGCGGCGGAGACGGCCACCGCGGCGGCCGCGATCCGGCGCAACTCGGGCCGGAGCGAGTCAAACAACGCGGCCACCGCGGCGGTGCTGGTGTTGCGCTCGTAGCCGTCGAGCAAGGCGTCGTAGGGTTCGTTGGGATACCCCCAGCGCTCGGCCTTTTCGCGGGCGATTTCCAGCAATCCGTTCAGGTGCGGGGCGAAGCTGGCAAAATCCGCCCGCAGGCGGGCCTCGGCCCAAGCGTGCTTGGCCAGCGAGGACGCCTCGGCCTCGCGAGCGACCAACTCAACCGGCAGCTTGGTGGCGCGATCAAATTTGCGGCGCAGTTCTCGGAGGTTGGCGCGGTGGGTGAAACCGGCATCGTCCGCCGCCGCCTCGGCCTCTTCCAGGGCGCGTCGCCAAGCCTCCGAGGTGGCCAGTTCATGGGCCTTGGCCGACAACCACGCCAATTGCGCCGCGCGGTGGCTTGCGGCTGCGGGTGGCAGATTCGTTTCCTGATCCCAGCCAATCACCGCTTCGGCGGAATCTATCACCGCGTGCTCACGTGCCAGATCGAAAATGCGCATGCGCCTGTCATGGCCGAAATCCACCCGCCGGCCAAGGCGGAAATGCTCATGTTAGAGAAAGCGGGGGAGGCTGCGAGCCCTACCCCGTGTTTGTCAGGGCCGCTCGGAAGCGGGCGGTGCCCGTCTCATCCCTGGCGGCGCCGACGCACGGCGATGACGGTGAATTCGGCACAGTAGGGGCAGCGGAACCGGCCTTTGAAAATGACGGCCATGGCGACCCGCAGCCGGTAACTGCCGAACAGGCGGCGGGTTTCACGGTGGGTGGCACAGGCTCGATGCGACAACGGATGGCCGATGCACAACGGGCAGCGCACCCGGCCCGCGACAAGCCACTGGACCAGTGTCGTGGCCACGGCGAGACCGAGCAGACCGACAGCGAGAAGGGTGAGATCGCAGTTTCCGACGCAAAGTGAGTTGCAGAGGACTGCCGCAGCCGCCATCACGAGCAACCATTTGACCAGCAACAACAACGCCGCGAGCCGAAAACGGGTCACTGAATATTGATTGGGAAGGCGGTGCATTGCGATGGTCCTTCACACGCACGAAATTCTCGGCGAGGCTGGCGGTGGTAGTTCGAGACACGGCAGGCGCATTCCCGATATCATGCTCACAAGCTTTACGCTTCCGAAAGTTATACTTAGGTATATTCGCCGTGAAGGGCCTTGCGTGCGTGCAAATCCTTGGGATTTTCCATGGATTTTCCTTGTTAGTCCTGGCCGAAACCTGCAAAATGGCACTGCGCATGAAAAAGCCAGCCCGCGAGGTGACCGAGAGCGTGGAACATCCGCCACAGACGTTGGCGGTGGCAGCGCGTGCCGCTGGCAAGGGCAAGCGAAAGGTTCAAGCGGCAACCGCCGCAGACGCCGACCCGCTCCCGCCCGCCGGGGGGAAGGAGTCATTCCCGATCGTCGGCGTTGGCGCCTCGGCCGGGGGACTGGCGGCGTTTGAGGCGTTTTTTTCCGGGATGCCCGTCGATGCCGATCCGGGCATGGCCTTTGTGCTGGTGCAGCACCTCGCCCCGGATCACAAGAGCCTGCTGGCCGAACTCATCGGGCGCCACACCCGCATGTGGGTGATCGAAGTGGCGGACGGCATGGTGGTGGAGCCCAACTGCGCCTACATCATCCCACCCAACCATGACATGGCGCTGCTCAACGGCACACTGCACTTGTTCGCCCCGGTGGCACCCCGCGGCCACCGCCTGCCGATCGACTTTTTCTTCCGTTCCCTCGCCGACAGCCAGCACGAACTGGCCATCGGCATCGTGCTGTCCGGCACCGGCAGCGACGGCACCCTGGGCTTGCGGGCGATCAAGGGCGAGGGTGGCATGGTGATGGCCCAGGCACCCGAAACCACTGAGTTCGACGGCATGCCGCAAAGTGCCATTGCCACCGGCTTGATGGACTATGTATTGCCGCCGGCTGAGATGCCCGCCCAACTCATCGCCTACGCCGCACGTGCCTTCGGCAAGCTCAACTGCGGTTTTGTCCGTCCGGAGCCCGAGGCGGACAATTCGCTGCAGCGCATTTTCATCCTGCTGCGTTCCCAGACCGGTCACGATTTTTCCCAGTACAAGCCCAGCACCATCTCCCGCCGCATCGATCGGCGCATGGCGGTTCATCAGATCGACACGCTCCACAGCTATGTCAAGTACCTGCAGCAATCCCCCACCGAGGTGGAGGCGCTGTTTCGCGACCTGCTGATCGGGGTGACCCGTTTCTTTCGCGACCCGGAGGCGTTTCAGGCACTCGAGGATCAGGTCATTCCCAAGCTCCTGGCCGACAATCCGGCCGACGGCGTGATTCGCGTCTGGACACCCGGCTGTTCCACCGGGGAAGAGGCCTATTCGATCGCCATCCTGCTGCAAGAACGCATGGAGGCGCTCAAGCAAAACCACAGCGTGCAGATCTTTGCCACCGACATCGACCGGCAGGCAATCATTGCGGCCCGCAGCGGCGTCTATCCGGCCAGCATCGCCGCCGACCTGCCGCCGGAGCGTCTGGCACACTTTTTCGCGCCAATAGCCGACCCGAGTGCCTATCGCATTCATCGGGGCATTCGCGACATGTTGGTTTTTTCCGAGCAGGACGTGATCAAGGACCCGCCCTTTTCCAAGCTCGACCTCATCAGTTGCCGCAATCTCCTGATCTATTTGGGGGCGGACCTGCAGCGCAAACTCATCGCGCTGTTCCACTACGCGCTCAACCCGCGCGGTGTGTTGTTTCTGGGCACATCCGAAGGCGTCGGCGAGTTCGGCGATTTGTTTGCACCCTTGGATCGCAAGGCCAAGCTCTATCAGCGCAAGGAGGACGTGCATGCCTTGCCGCGCCTGGACCTGGGGCCGTTCCGCGCATCCCTGCGAACACCCAAGGCCGCGCTCCCGCAGCAAGGCACCCCCAAGCCGGGGCAGTTCGCCAAACCGTCCTTGCGCGAACTCACCGAGCAGGCGCTCTTGCAGCAAGTCGCCCCGGCCTGTGCGCTGGTTAACCGCTTCGGCGACATCCTCTACCTGCGCGGCCGCACCGGGATGTTCCTGGAGCCCACGCCGGGCGAGGCCGGAGTTAACAACCTGTTGAAAATGGCCCGCGAAGGCTTGCTGCCGGGTCTCGCCACGACCCTGCACAAAGCGGTGGACGCCAAGGAGTGCGTGCGCTGCCCGGGCCTGCGGGTGAAAGCCAACGGGCACTTCATCACCGTCGACCTGAGCGTCCGCCCGGTCCTGAACGAAAAGGGTGTCTCGCCCGAGCCTCATCTCTACTTGGTGATCCTCGAGGAAGTGCCGACACCGGAGAACACCGGGAGTTCGGATCGCCACGGCGGCCCGGCGGCGGACGCCGGGGCGTGCATCGCTACGCTGCGGCAGGAATTGCAGGCCAAAGACGAATACCTCCAGACCACCCTCGAGCAACTCGAAACATCCAATGAGGAACTCAAATCCTCCAATGAGGAAATGCAATCGGTCAACGAGGAATTGCAATCCGCCAACGAGGAATTGGAAACCTCCAAGGAGGAAATGCAATCGGTCAATGAGGAATTGGCCACCGTCAACACCGAGATGCAGACCAAGGTGGTGGAATTGACGCGGGCCAACAATGACATGAACAACCTGCTGGCCGGCACCGGCATCGGCAGCGTCTTCGTCGATCATCGGCTGCGCGTCCTGCGCTTCACCCCTGCCGCCAGCGCCATCATCAACCTCATTGCCAGCGATGTGGGGCGGCCCGTGGGCCATCTGGTCCCCAACCTGGTGGGCTACAACTCCCTGCTGGCCGACGCGCAGGAGGTGCTGGACACGCTGGTGTCCAAAGAGGTGGATGTGTTCGCCCAGGAGGGCCGGTCCTACCGCTTGCGCATCCAGCCCTATCGCACGCTCGACAACGTCATTGAGGGGGTGGTGCTCACGTTTGTTGACATCACCGAGTTGAAGCAGACCGAGGCGGCGCTGCGCAATGCCGTCAATGGCTTGTTGCGCCTGGCGGTGGTGGTGCGTGATGCGCACGACGCCCTCACGGTGCAGGATCTGGACGGTCGCACCCTCGCTTGGAACCCGGGTGCGGTGCGGATGTATGGCTGGAGTGAGATCGAGGCGCTGCAACTCAACGCGAGTGAACGCATGCCGCCGGCATTGCGCGCCGAGGAGTTCGGCGTGCTACAGAAGCTCGGCCGCGGGGAAACCTTGGCTCCCCATCCCACAAAACGCCTCACCAAAGACGGCAGCCTCGTCGATGTTTGGTTGACCGCCACCGCGCTGACCGATGAGTCCGGGCGGATATTTGCCGTGGCGACCACCGAACGGATGGCGGAGCCCGCCTGACGCGGCGTGCCCGAGCCTAACAATTCTCGTGACGACGACGAAACCGATGATGAAGAAGCGACACCAAGAACCCACGCCGCAGGCTCCGGCGCTCCGTGCCGTGGCCGAAGCGACGCTGCGGACCAACGGCACGCGATTATCCGCGGTCCTCGACACGCTCTCGCCCGAGGCCACGAGTGCCGTCTTGCACGAACTGCAGGTTCATCAAATCGAGTTGGAGATGCAGAACGAGGAGTTGCGGCGGGCGCAGGTTGAACTGGAGGCCTCACAGGACCGTTATTTCGACCTTTATGATCTGGCACCGGTGGGCTATCTCACCCTCAACGAAGCGGGACTGATTCTGGAGACCAATCTCACCGCCGCAACCTTGTTAGGCGCGGTTCGCGACACGCTGGTCAAGCAGCCGTTTTCGCGCTTCATCGCCAACCAGGATCAGGACCGTTACTACCTGTGCCGCAACAAGCTCCTGGCCAGCGCCGGGCCGCAATCCTGCGAACTGCGGATGGTGAAAGCGGATGGCACCGGATTCCATGCGCGGCTGGAAACCGCTCTCGCACGGGACGCGGGGGGCACGCCGGTATGCCGCCTCGTGTTGAGCGACGTGAGCGACAGCAAACGCAGCGAGCGCGCGCTGATCACATCCGAGAAGAAATACCGCGAACTCCATCAAAGCATGATGGATGCCTTTGTCAGCGTGGCGATGGATGGTCGCATCATCGAATGCAACCGCACCTATCAGGAAATGCTGGGTTACACCGAGGAGGAGCTGCGCGACCTGACCTATTTGGATGTCACGCCGGAAGATTGGCACGCCTTCGAAAACCGCTTGGTCGCCGAACAGGTTATCCCGCGGGGTTACTCCGATCTCTACGAGAAAGAATACCGCCGCAAGGACGGGACGATCTTCCCGGTGGAATTGCGCACCTTCCTGCTCCGCGATGACGCCGGCACGCCCACCGCGATGTGGGCGATCATCCGCGACATCACCCGACGCAGGCAGGTGGAAAGGGCGCTGGAGACGAGCGAAAGGCGGTATCGCCAGCTTGTCGAGGCGACCGAGGACCTGGTCACCATTGTGGATGCCGGGGGACGGTTCAACTTTGCCAACAGGCAGGCACAGGTTGTCTTCGGCTTGTCCCCGGACGAGTTGGTGGGGCGGAGGGCGTTCGAGTTTGTGCATCCCGATGACCGCGAGCGGACCGAGCAGTGGTTTCTAACGAAAACCGCCGCGCGGACGCAGCAGGCCGGCATCGAAAACCGCCTGGTCGGCGCGGATGGCAGGGTCCACTATCTCATTTGGACCTGCAACTGGCATTACGATGCCCAGGGGGACGTCGTGAGCGTGAGCAGCATTGCGCGCGACTTCACCAAGCGCAGGCAGGCGGAGGACGCGCTGCGCACGAGCGAGGCGCTGCTCAACGCCACCCAGCACCTGAGCAAAGTCGGGGGTTGGATGTGGGACATCGAGCAACAGAGGATGTTCTGGACCAAGGAAGCGGAGCGCATTCATGAATTTGAGCCGGAGGATGTGGTAAGCACCATGCAGGAGTACCTCGCCAAGAGCCTGGGCTGTTGCGAGGAGGCGCATCGTCCCGTGATCCTGGCAGCCTTCATGCGCTGCGTCGAGCACGGCGATCCCTACAAGATCGAGCATCCTTTCACCACCGCCAAGGGCCGTCGCCTGTGGGTGCGCACCGCCGCTCACGCGGTGTGGGACGGCACGCGGATCGTCAAGGTCGTCGGCAACATCATTGACATCACCGAGCGCAGGCAGGCCATCGAAGCGTTGCGCCAATCCCAGGAGTTGCTCAGCCAGTTCATCCGGGTCTCACCGATCTACAGCTTCATCAAAGTGGTGACGCCCACCGAGAGCCGTGTGCTGCATGCCAGCGACAATTATCAGGAGATGATCGGCATTTCCGGTCCGGCGATGGTGGGCAAGACCATGGAGGAGTTGTTTCCGGCCGCAATGGCCGCGAAAATCACCGCCGACGATCTCGATATTGTGACCCGTCGCCGGATGCTGGAGTTGGATGAGGAACTGAACGGGCGCCACTATGTTTCGCTCAAGTTTCCATTGAACCAGGGCGACCAAATCCTGTTAGGTGGATACACCATCGACGTCACCGAGCGCAAGCAAGCCGAGTTGAAGTTGCGGGAGTGGAACGAGACCCTCGAGCAACGGGTGGCCGAGCGTACCCTCGAACTGCAAGATAGCGAAGGACGCTTCCGCCAACTGGCCGCCGCGACCTTTGAAGGCATTGCCATCACCGAGGGCGGCATCCTGCAGGACTGCAACCCCCGCTTCGCCGCGATGCACGGCTATGAGCCGGCCGAAATGCTGGGCCGGCCGGTGGCGGATTTCATCGCGCCCGAGTCGCGGGCCTTGGTGGCCGAACATCGCGCGGATGGCATCGAAGCCACCTACGAGTACGCTGGCATGCGCAAGGACGGTTCGACGTTTCCGGTGGAAGTCCACGGCCAAATGGGCCCGTGGATGGGACGGCCGACACGGATTTCCGCCCTGCGTGACCTCACCGAACTCAAGCAGACCGCCGCCAAATTGCGCACCATGCAGGCGGAACTGGCACATGCCCAACACCTCGCCCTGGTCAGCGAAGTCAGCGCCGGCATCATTCATCAGCTCGGCCAACCGCTCAGTGCCATCGGCGCCAACCTTTCGGCCATGGTCAAACTCAAGGGCGAGGAGTTGCAGCGCAATGGCGCCATGGAAATCGTCAGGGACATCGAGGCGGATGTTCGCCGCATGCGGGATATCACGGTCCATTTGCGCGCGCTCGCCAATCCGATGCGACCGCCCCGCCTGCCGATCGATATCAACGCCATCGTGGCGGCGGTGCTGCCCCTGTTGAAACTCAATGCCGAGAGCCTCGAGGTCAGCTTTGCAGTGGAGCTGGGCAAGGATTTGCCGACGGCGCATGTCGACTCGGTACAGATCAGCCAAGTGGTCCTCAACCTTGTGCGCAACGCCATCGAAGCCTCGGCCGACTGCCCTCCCGAGCGACGGGTGGTGGCCATCACGACCTGGGCGCATGCCGGCACGGCCGTCGGATTGAGCGTGCGCGATGCGGGGACGGGGATTGCCCCCGAAGCGTTGCCCCGCTTGTTCAGTCCGTTTTTTTCCACCAAAGCGGAAGGCTTGGGGGTCGGGCTGCGGCTCAGCCAGACCATCGTCCAAGCCCACGGCGGCACCATCGAGGGTTGCAACAACCCGGACGGGGTTGGCGCCACCTTCCGGCTGCTGCTGCCGGTGGCGACGCCGCCATGAGGCGCTTGGCACGCGAAAGAAGATGGAACCGCGGACGGTCGTCACAGATTAACGCAGATAAGGAGAGACCTATGCCGGATCATTGACTCACCCATTGGGTTAGGAGCCGGCCCCGTGGAATTCGCTGGAAAATCAGCGTCCCGTTCATCTGCGGTTCAAATTCTTTTCCAAATCGCACGCTTGCGGTTGACCGGACGGGTTGGAGGCTCTAAGGAGGGTTCCGAAACGCAGACAAAACAATCTTGATTTCCATGATGAATCTGACCACGACAGCCTACGGCACCTGGAGCGGCGGCCGGTTCATGCACTTTGGGGAAACCCTGACCGAGGAACGCTTCACGGGCTGCATCAGCGCGGCGTATGAGGCGGGCATCCGCACGTTTGTGACGGCGGATGTGTATGGCAACGGCAAGGCGGACGAATTGTTAGGAACGGCGCTCAAGGGGGTGGCACGCGACACGTATTGCCTGGTGGGGATGATTGGTCACGATTTTTATGCGGGCCAGCGGCAGGGCAGCCGGGGCTATCCGCGTTTCACCGATCCGGAATTGCGCGCGCCGGCCGGCTATGCGGACTACGTGCGGACGGCGACGCGGCGTTCGCTGGAGCGTTGCGGGACGGGCCGTTTTGATTTGCTGATGCTGCACAACCCGGATAACTCGGGCTTCACCAGCGAGGCGGTGTGGCAGGCGATGCGCGGTGTGAAAGAGGAGGGTCTGGCCGATCAACTCGGCATCGCGCCAGGTCCGGCCAACGGCTTCACCCTGGATTTGATCGGATGCTATGAGCAATTCGGCGAGCTGATTGATTGGGCGATGTTGATTTTGAATCCGCTTGAGCCCTGGCCGGTGGGCTTGGCGCTGCCGGCCTGCGTCCGGCATGGGGTCAAGGTGCTGACGCGGGTGGTGGATTACGGTGGGGTGTTTCATGGCGATCTGAGCGCGGGCCATGAGTTCAAACCCGGCGATCATCGCACGTTCCGCCCGGAAGGCTGGGTGGGGCACGCCCTGGCAAAGGTCGAACGGATGCGCCCGTTCGCGGAAAAGCACGGTCTCAGCCTGTTGGAATTCGCCTCGATCTGGAACCTCAGCCACCCCGGCGTGCAAAGCGTGGTGCCAACCTTCATGCAGGAAGCCGGCGCGACCGCCCGCCCCATCGAGGACAAAATCCGCGACTTCGCCCGCTTGCCGGACTTGCGCCTCAGCCCGGAGGAAGTCGAAGCCGTGCGCCTCATCGGCGACAACACCGGCTGCATGACCCTCAAGGGCGCCAGCCAACGCCACCAAACCAGCGAGCGCCCGGACGAATGGCCGATGCGCCCGGATTTGTTGGAACTGGCGGCGCGGTATGGGCTGGGCGCGGAGTGGTGAAGAGGGGGACAGGCTGCAATCCCACCTTGACAATCCATCCCGATTTCCCACACTTTGGCCTTGACCTGCCACTGAAACTGTTCTAAAGAACAATACATGACCCGTTGCCGCCGTCCAAGACTTCAGTTAGCCCAGCTTCAGCGCCTGGAGGAGGGCTCTTTGCGGTTGAATCGTCGGTCTCTTGCGGCATCCGTGGGCGCCAAATTCCCGCCAGAAAATTGAAACACCTGCTCCAAGTCAAGGCTTCACTGGAAGAGATCGGATACCAAGCCGCCCTCTTCTCGGATTCCGTCGGTCTCTGGACGGGCGAGGGCCGGGCCGCGCTGGTGGCTCACTCCCGCCTGCCGAAGGATTTGCGCACTGCCGCGTTTGCGGTCTATGATGGCGGGCTTGGCAACCCGGATGCCTTTGCCACCGTGCGGGCCACGGGTGCCGCCCTTGCCATTGGCATTGCGGAAGATTCCTGGCAAACCTGCCGGATCGGGCGCGACGGGCTGCACGTGCTTGGCCACGGGGACATTCGCAGTTTGGGCGGATTCCTCAGGGAACGCGCCGGCGGTTTCCGCCCGGACGCCGTCTATCGGGCAAAGGCCTGGGGCAGGTTGGATCCGGCGGCAAGACAACTCGATTTCGTCGATACCGGCCTGATGCCCATGGTCGAAAAGGACATGGGCGAACGGCTCAGCCGATTGTTAGAAGAATGTGTCCATGACCTCGCGGACGATCTGGGTTGGGCACACCTCGGAGACACGCGGGCGGACGAGAAAAAAGCCGAATGGCTGATTCAGGCGCCTTTCTGGCTGCTTGCCGCCAAGACGCTGCGCGACAAGCGCGTCGCTCGTTTCACGCGAGTCGACCTTGGCGATTTCGACGATGTGTTCGCCCGCCTGGCCAAGCATTACGGGAGCGACGAAGCGCGAGCCATTCCAGTTACCAAAGTCCGGCTGGCGCCGCTCTCACGCGTCGCCCAACGCATCGACCGCTTTGCCTCACTCGAACTGCTATCGGCCGAGGCGCTCGGCCACGTCTATGAAAGCACGTTGATCAACAAGGCGACCCGCAAAAAACTCGGCACCCACAGCACCCCGCCGTGGTTGATTGATTACATCCTCGGGAAACTCAGGCCATGGATTGCCGAAATGCCGCCGCAACAGCGGGTTGTCTTCGAGCCGGCCTGCGGGCACGCCGGATTTCTGGTGGCCGCCCTCAGGTTGTTAGACGAGCTCCGGCCTGACGATTTCCCCGAGTCACGCAACACCTACCTCCGCAAGCGCCTCCATGGCGTCGATGTGGATGCGTTCTCCCAGGAAATCGCCCGCCTGGCCCTGACCCTCGCTGATGTCCCCAATCCGAACGGGTGGGATCTCATCAATGAGGACATGTTTGCCAGCGACATCATTGAGCGGCAAACCCGGGCAGCGCACATTGTGCTGCTGAATCCGCCCTTTGAAGGGTTTGGTGAGGCCGGCCAAAAAAGCTGGTTGCCTAACAAAGCCGCGGAAACCCTGCGCAGGATCGTGGAGAACCTCCCGCCGGGCGGCGTCATTGGCTTCGTCGGACCCCAGGGCATCCTGCAAAACAAGCAGGCAAAAGCCATCCGGCGCGAGTTGCTGGAACATTACGAAATCCAGGAGGTGCTGCTCTTCGCGGACAAGGTGTTTGAGTTCGGCGAGCCGGAATCCACCGTCATTCTAGCAAGAAAACATGCCGCAAAGAGCGCGCGCGGCGTCAAGTTCATCCCGTTCATCCGGGTGCGCGAGGGAGACGTGGAGAACTTCTCCCGCGCGCAGGCGGCGGAATCCCCGGAGACCGCCCGGGTGTTGGATTTGCTAGCCGATGACGACTGTCCGCTGTTTGTTCCCCAACTGGCGAAGGTGTGGCAACATCTGCGCCAGCGCGGTTTGCCGGATGTGGGTACGGTTGCTTTGATAGGGCAGGGGTTGAGCCACAATAATGTATCCGGGATGTTTGCGATAGAGTCTCCCTACCCGTTTCCCGATGGTGTTCCCGGATTCGCCGAATGGAGGGGAAACCAGAGAACACACGAGCTGCCGAAGACCGTGTTTCTGAATCTCAATCCATCCGCCATTCTCCGGACTCGTCACGGAATGGAGGTTGGCACCCCGCATATCCTCCTCAACTACGCCCCCGTGAGCCGCGGCCCGTGGCGCTTGAAGGCATTACTCGATGCGCAAGGGCATCCGGTCACGAGTCGGTTTATCGTGATTAGGCCGCTGAATGATGCGTATTCGCTTCCGGTCTTATGGGCGCTATTCAATTCGCCGCTGGCGAACGCCTTCGCGTTCTGCCATCTATCAAAACGCGATAACCTGGTGGGAAGACTCCGCACGTTGCCGGTGCCAGCGTTGGACCGGGCGGTTGCCAAACCTCTCGAAGCCGCCGCTACCGCCTATCTCAAGGCGGCCTGCCGCTGGTCGGGTGCTGCTACCAGTGCGGATGATGCCGTCCTGCCGCTCTTCCGCCACGCCGCAGGGAAGAAGTCCAAAGCCGCAGCGCCTAACAAAGGGGATCTCCGCATCCTGCACCTCCGCGTGGATGCCGAGGTGATGCGCCTTTACGGGCTGCCGCCGGAGATGGAACGCAGGGTGCTGGATGTCTTTGCCGGCGAAGCGCGCAAGGGCGTGCCGTTCGAGCAGACCGGTTATTTCCCCAGGGATCTCGAAGGACTCAACACGGTCGCCGAGTTGGTCACCGTCCTCGCCGAATGGGAGCCAAGGGTCACCCGCAAATCCGAACTCATCCAAAAAAAGGTCGCACGTACGGCAACCAAGTCGGAATTGACCGAACTCGCGGACCTCAAGCGCCTCAGTGCCGCGCGCCGCAACCTGCTGGCACCGTTGCCGATGGAAGAGGCTCGCCGGATGTACGATGAAGTGGTCAGACGGATTGCATCCATCGGCCCCAAATGAGATTTCATGCGTTCGCCCGATCCATTCCGTTACCCGGACGAGCCGCATGTCAGACGGCACGGCCCTCAAGGATGCGCGCATTACCGGCAGTATCGCGATTGGTTGCGGGATGAGTTCCGGTTTCGCTGCGTCTTCTGCCTCGCCAGGGAACAATGGGGACAAGTCAAAAGCCTTTTCGACATCGATCATTTCGAACCACGCGTATTGAGGCCGGACTTGATAGCCAATTACGACAATCTTCTGTATGCCTGCCGCACCTGTAATTCCGGCAAGTCGTCCGCTTTGGTTCCAGACCCTCACTGCTGTGCTTACGGACGCTGCTTGAGGGTCCATGACGACGGCACGATCCATGCCCTCAATCCCGAGGGCACGATTTTGATTGATGAACTGGATCTCGACGATACCCAGCGCAACATCTATCGTAAACTGATCATTGCAAGCGTCCAACTGGCTGCGCAACACGGCCAGCAAGAATTGTTGGAACGTTATCTTGGACTGCCGTCCAACCTGCCCGATCTGAAAAGTCGGCCGCCGGGCGGCAATACCAGGCCAGACGGCCTCCGCATGTCATGGCATGCAAGGCGGGAGCGCGGCGAAGTGCCGCCAATCATCGAGTGACCCTCACGCCCCCTCCACCAGCGCGATCTCCTCGTCGGTTAGACCGCAGAGGTCATACACCAGCCGGTCGATCTGGCGGTCGGTGGCGGCAATTTGGGCGTCGAGTTGCGCGGCGGTCTGCGGGTTGGCCTCGGCTCGCCGCCTGGGCACCAACTCGAGCATCCTGTCCACCAACGTGACGATGCGGTCGTGTTTCTCGACATCGGCGGGTTTGGTGATGTCGATGGGACGGATGGGGACTTTGGCCATGTATTGATAGATCAGCCTATAACGAAACTCGCCCGCGCGCACACCGAAGGGAATGCTGATGTGTGAGATCAGGAACCAGAAAAGCTTGCTATTGAGGAACCTCCAGGGTCTTTGGAGAGACTGCGACTGCCGCTGATATCAGCGTTCTCGAAAAACCCGTCGAAGAGCTATCTAACAAAATTGGCAAACTGGTGGTCAAACAAGGTGCCGCGCTGTCCCCTCCGGCGGCAACCCGTGAGCAACGGATCGCCAAACTCAAGGAATCCCTCAAAGGCAAGCCCCTCCCAACCCTGCAATTGCACGTCACTGAACAAGACCTCAGCCGGGTGGTGATCGACCCCGCGGTGGAAACCGAACTCGCCAAAATCATCCTCGAACTCGGTGGCCAGGTGGTCGATCCCAAACAAGGTGGCGATTCCGCCGATGTAGCCATCACCGGCGAGGCCATCAGCCAAACCGGTGCCCGCCGCGGTCAACTCGTGTCCGCCCGCGCGCGGGTTGAACTCAAAGCCAGCCGCGCCGCAGACTACAAGATCCTCGCGACCGACCGCCAAACCAGTGTCGCTGTCGATATCTCCGATGCCATCGCCGGCAAGTCCGCTTTGCAAAACGCCGCCATCGACCTCGCCGAACGGGTGCTGCCCGCACTCGTGAATCCTTGATACCCAGCCGGCGGCAGCGGGGGAGGCGGGACTCGCCCCCCCGTAGGCGCGTTGGTCACAACGCGGGCGGTGATGGTGGCGGCTCCGGGGAAGCGGGACTCGTTCCCGCATTCTGACGAATGCGCCTACGTTGGTCACAACGCGGGCGGTGATGTTGGCGGCACCGGGAAGCGGGACTCGTTCCCGCATTCTGACGAATGCGCCTACGTTGGTCACAACGCGGGCGGCGATGTTGGCGGCAGCGGGGAGGCGGGACTCGTTCCCCCGCATTCTAACGAATGCGCCTACGTTGGTCACAGCGCGGGCGGTGATGTTGGCGGCACCGGGAAGGCGGGACTCGTCCCCGCATTCTAACGAATGCCCCTACGGGGACGCGGCGCAAGCGCTCCACTTCCGCTTGTCTTGAATCTTGCGTCTTGTTGTCTTGAGTCTTCTTCCCGCTCCGACCACACTCCCCGGCGTGAACTCAACTCCTCTTGGATTTTTCGACTCGGGCGTCGGCGGGCTGACCGTGGTGCGGGCGGTGCAGGAACTCCTGCCCGCGGAACACATTTTGTATCTCGGCGATACCGCGCGGCTGCCCTACGGCTCGAAAAGCCCTGAAACGATCCGCCAGTTTGCCGACGAGGATGTGCGGTTCTTGCTCTCCCACGGGGTCAAGGCGGTGGTGGTCGCGTGCAACACCGCCACCGCCCACGCGCTGCCCCGCCTGCTCGAGCACTACCGTGTGCCAATCATCGGCGTGATCCAACCGGGCGTGGAAGACGCCCTTGCCGACCCCAAGGCCGAACGCATCGGCATCATCGCCACCCGTGGCACGATCGCCTCGCACGCCTATCAACACGCCCTCGCCCAGCGGCGGACCGGCCTGATCATCCACGGCCAAGCGGCGCCGCTGCTGGTGCCCTTGATTGAGGAAAACTGGATCGAGCACCCCGCCACCCGGCAAATCCTCAAAGTCTATCTAGACCCGCTAATCGACAAGGGCATCGACACGCTGATGCTTGCCTGCACCCACTATCCCCTGCTCATGCCGATGCTCCGGGACATGTTGCCGCCGGAAGTGCGCCTGGTGGATTCAGCGAGTACCTGCGCCGAGCATCTGCGGCGCGAATTGACCCGCCTCGACTTGTTGGCTCCCGCCACCCAGAGCGGCAGGCTGGAGCTTTACCTAACTGATTTGTCCGACCAGTTCGAGCAGCTCGCGCGGCAGTTCCTGAAGAAATCCCCCGGGCGCATCCGCCGCGCGGTGTTGGGGGGCTGAGGAGGCGCCAGGATTCGGGGATTTGTCTTGATCCTCCCCGCCGGGCATGGCAGGGCTTGCTTGGCTCACCCGCGATGAAATCGGCTGACCTGATCAAGTTATGAAACCTCAACCATCATCGGCGAGCGAGCCCTTGTCCCTGACCCGCAGGATCGAGGATTTCCCAATCGGAAACATCCCGCTGTGGCAACACCAGCAAGCTGCGCTGGCCCAAGCCCGACTGACCGTGCCGGACGCGCCGCCACTCACCCTCCACCCGCATGCCTGGCTGGCGGCGCAGGACCTGACTGCCTTGGCGGCGGCGGCCGCCACCACCCTGACGGACGAGTTTCTAACACCCCTGGCGTGGCGCGGCGCGGCACCCGACCCGCTGCGGATGCTGCCCGCCATGGCCTCGTTTCTGATTCGTTATCCGTGGGATTTGTTGCGGGCCAACGAAATCCATGTGGCCGGCCTGGAAAGTGCGCCGCTTGAGGGCGAGGTGCATGGGCTGGCGGTGGTGGAAGGGATCCTTCGCTTGGGTCCGGGCTCGCGGATTCTGCCTGGCGTGTTCATCGAGGGCAACGTGGTGATCGGCGCCAATTGCAGGATCGGCCCGAATTGTTATCTGCGCGGCAACACCAGCATCGGGGATGAGTGCCGCATCGGCCAGGCCGTGGAACTCAAGAACAGCCTGGTCCTGTCCCGCACTTGCGTCGGCCATCTCTCCTATGTCGGCGACTCCGTGTTGGGCGAGGCGGTCAACTTCGGCGCCGGCACCCTCATTTCCAATTTTCGCCATGACGGGAAATCCCACCGCTCGATGGTCGGCGACCGCCTGGTGGACACCGGCCGCCAGAAGTTTGGCGCGATTGTCGGCGATCATGTCCACACCGGCATCCACACCACCATCTATCCGGGTCGCAAGCTCTGGCCTCACACCCTCACCCGCCCCGCCCAAATCGTCCAGCGGGATTGGCACGGCGATGATTGATATCAGCTCCAGACCTGCGCCCGTTGCAGGACGCCCAGCCGACACCGCCCGCCAAGCCGGGTGTTGCATAGGCATGATACCTACATCGTAACGGATCCGGAGGAGCCGGTGAAAAATTCGTGGGTTTCTTCACGCCTGCTTGGTTGACAAGCCGGGGGGAGCTTGACAAAGCTGGGGCACGCGACGTGCGTGCAGGGCTTGCCAGCGTTGCCATCAACCTCCAATCAGGATTTCTAACACTGTGTTTTCCAACGAAGATTACCTCGCAGAGTTGCTCGCGGAGGCCGGCTTGGTGACTGCCGAGCAAATTGCTTACGCCCGCTCGTCCCTATCCGGCAGGGAGACCCTCGTCGAGCACCTGCTGGCCACCACCAATTTGTCCCAGGAGGACGTGGGTCACATCCTTGCCGCCAACGCGGGAATCCCCTTCGTCAAACTCGCCGATTTCACCTACGATCTGGGCATCACCGAAACCATCTCCGACGACGTCGCCAGGCGCTACCGGGTCATTCCGGTGCAGGACGACGGGGTTTACCTCACGGTGGCCGTGGCCGATCCCTTGGATTTCGAAATGCTCGACAGCCTGCCCCACGTGATCGGCCGCGGGGTGACCTTCACCTGTGCCACCCCGAAGGATATCGCCGCGCACCTGAGCCAGATCTATGGCGTGGAAGCGGGTAAAGGCGGCGACGGCGCGGGCGGACTCACCGTCACCACCGGCGACTTGGAAGCCGGCTCCGAGGCCGACGACGCCCCGATCATCCGCTTGGTGTTCCAAACCCTCACCGAAGCCTTCCGGTTGCGTGCGTCCGACATCCACATCGAACCGTTGGAAACCACCGTGCGCATCCGCTACCGCCTCGACGGCAAACTCGTCGAGGTCGATAACCACCCCAAGAAACTGCTGCCGGCCATCATCGCCCGCTTGAAGGTCATGAGCGGCACCATGTCGATCGCCGAAAAACGCCTGCCCCAGGACGGTCGCATCCAACTCAAAATGGGCGAGAAGGAGGTTGACCTCCGGGTTTCCTCGGTCCCCTCCAACCATGGCGAATCCATCGTCATGCGCATCCTGGACAAAACCGCCCTGCTGCTCGGGCTGCCCGAGTTGGGATTTTTCTCCGATGACCAGGCAACCTTCGAGCAACTCCTCGGCCTGCCCGATGGCATCCTGCTCGTCACCGGCCCCACCGGCTCGGGCAAAACCACCACCCTCTACGCCTGTCTCAACGTCATCAACCGCCCGGACAAGAAAATCATCACCGTGGAAGACCCCGTCGAGTATGAACTCGCCGGCATCAATCAGGTGATGGTCAAGGCCGATATCGGCATGACCTTCGCCGCCGCCCTTCGCGCGATGCTCCGCCAGGCGCCCAACATCATCATGATCGGGGAAATTCGCGACGCGGAAACCGCCAACATCGCCATCAATGCCTCGCTCACCGGCCACTTGGTCTTTTCCACCCTGCACACCAACGACGCACCGTCCGCCGTCGCCCGTCTCGCGGACATCGGCGTGAAGCCCTTCCTCATCGCCTCCGCCGTGCGTGCCGTGATGGCCCAGCGACTCGTTCGCAAGCTCTGCCCGTTGTGCAAGGGTCCGGGCATCCTAACTGAAAAGGAAATGCGCGCCCTCTCGCTGGATGCCGGCCGCGTCCTCGAGGCCACGATCTTCAGTCCCGTCGGCTGCGAAAAATGTCGCGGCAATGGCTACCGCGGCCGGATGGGCATCTTCGAATTGTTCCTCGTCGATGACGAAGTCCGCCAGATGATCAATACCGGCCTGACCACCACCCAACTCCGCCGCCGCGCCCGCGAACTCGGCATGCGCACCCTGCGCGAAGACGGCATCCGCAAAGTGCTCGCCGGCATCACCTCCGGCAGCGAAGTCGTTCACGCCACCATGTCCGACATGGATTAATACTTCTCATGGACCACACTCAGCTCATCGAACTTTTCCAATCGCGCGGCCTCATCGATCGCTCGCTGGCACAGGACGTCCTCTCCGAAATCGAACACAGCGGCAAGGAAGTCGCCGAAATCCTCGCCGACTTCCAGATCGTCCACTCGCGCGACGACGTCTGGCCCATCGTCGCTTCTGAACTCGGCACCGAAGTGGTCGATATCCGCAACTGGATGCCCCCTGAAGCCCTGCTCGCCCTGGTCCCGGCCGGCACCGCCCGCCTCCACGGCGCGCTGCCGATCAAATTCGATGAAACCGGCCTATACGTCGCCCTGGTCGATCCGCTCAACCCGCAAACCGTCGAAGATCTCCGCTTCGCCCTCGGCCGCGAAATCCATGTGCTGGTCGCCCCCGACTACCTCGTCGAGCAGAAGATCAACGAGTGTTACGGCGGCGAGGGCAAGGCCATGGAGGACATCCTCAGCCAGCTCGAACTCGGTGGCGATTCCGTCAGCGCCGCCGACCTTGAAGCGGAGGCCAATTCCGCCCCGATCATTCGTTACGTGGATCTGGTCCTCTATCAGGCCATCAAGGAAAAGGCCTCGGACATCCACTTCGAGCCCTTTGAAAAGGACTTCAAGATCCGCTACCGCGTCGATGGCGCGCTCTACGAAATGGCGCCGCCGCCGGTCCACCTCGCGCTGCCGATCATCTCCCGCGTCAAGGTGATGTCCAACATGAACATCGCCGAGCGCCGCCTGCCGCAGGACGGCCGCATCCAGCTCACCACGGCGGGTCGCCAGGTGGACTTGCGCGTCTCCTCCCTGCCCACGCAGTACGGCGAAAGCGTCGTGTTGCGCGTCCTGGACCGCTCCACCGTCAACCTGAGCCTCAAAGCCCTCGGGATGCCGGAATATATCTACAACTACATCCAGGAGACGATTCAAAAGCCCAACGGCATCTTCATCGTCACCGGCCCCACCGGCTCCGGCAAAACGACGACGCTCTACGCCTGCATCAACGAAATCAACACCATTGATTCCAAAATCCTCACCGCCGAGGACCCCGTGGAATACGACATCGAGGGGATCATGCAGGTGCCCATCCAGGAAAGCATTGGGCTCGACTTCGCCCGCTGCCTGCGCGCCTTTTTGCGCCAGGACCCGGACCGCATCATGGTTGGTGAAACGCGCGACATGGAAACGGCGCAAATCTCCATCCAGGCCTCCCTCACCGGCCACTTGGTCTTCACCACGCTGCACACCAACGACGCCCCCGGCGCCGTCACGCGCCTGATCGACATGGGCGTGGAGCCGTTCATGATCTCCGCCTCCCTGGAAGCCGTGCTCGCCCAGCGACTGCTGCGCCGGATCTGCCCGAAGTGCCGCACGCCGTACGAGCCCAACGAAGCCGTCCTCTCCCAACTCGGCCTCTCGCCCCACGACATCGGCGACAAGAATTTCTACTACGGCAAAGGCTGCGAAGCGTGCAACCACACCGGGTACAAAGGCCGCAAAGGCATCTACGAACTGCTCAATATTTCCGACCCGATCCGGGAGCTCATTAACCAGCGTTCCCCGAGCATCGTCCTGCGGCAGAAAGCCATCGAGCTGGGTATGCAGACCCTGCGCCAGGACGGCTTGCGGAGCATCTACGATGGCGAAACCACCATCGAAGAAGTCCTCAAATACACCTAAGCTGCCCGCACTCGCACTCCGATGAGTCCCCAAAGCCACGTCGAAACCGCCGAGCAGCGGCCGGAAATCGGCGTCTACTATTTCCCAAACTACCACCCGGGCGATCCCCGGAATTCCAAGCAAAAGGGCGCGGGATGGTGTGAATGGGAGCTGGTCAAGAAAGCCAAGCCGCGCTGGGAAGGGCACGACCAGCCCAAGGTGCCGCTCTGGGGATACCTCGACGAATCGGACCCGCAGGTCATGGCGCAGAAAATCGACGCCGCTGCGGACCATGGCGTCGACGCCTTCATCTTTGATTGGTACTACTACAACAACGGTCCGTTCCTGAACCGCGCCCTCGACCTCGGCTACCTGAAGGCCCCCAATCGCCAACGGGTCAAGTTCGCCCTGATGTGGGCCAACCACGACTGGACGGACATTCACCCCGCCACCAAGGGGCAACCCCACATCGTTTCCTATCCGGGCCAGGTTTCCCCGGAAAACTTTGGAAAGATCTGCGATCACATCATCCGGGACTACTTCCTGCAACCGAGCTACTGGAAAATCGACGGGCGACCCTATTTTTCCTTTTACGACCTCTCCAAGCTGCTGAGCAACTTCGGGTCAGTCCAGGCGACACGCGAGGCGCTGGACCAGTTCCGCGCCAAGACACAAGCCGCCGGGCTGCCCGGCCTGCACCTCAACGCCGTCGCCTGGGGCGCGCCGATTCTGCCGGGGGAAAAAGTCCCGGCCAACATGGAGAGCCTGATCTGCGAGCTCGGTTTTGACTCGGCCACCTCCTACGTCTGGATTCACCACGCGGAGATTCCAGACCTCGCGACGCCGTACGAAGCCGTCCGCGATATCTACAACGCCCACGCCGAACGCGCTGCCACGGCCTACGGCGTACCCTACTTTCCCAATGTGTCGATGGGGTGGGACCCAAGCCCACGCACCAACCAAAGCGACCCCTATGGCAACTTTGGCTATCCCTTCACCAACACCCTCTGCGGGAATACCCCGGAGCGCTTTCGCGATGCCCTCGCCCTGGCCAAACGGCACCTGGATGTCCATCATACCAAGCCCGGCATCGTCACCATCAACTCCTGGAACGAATGGACAGAAGGCAGCTATATTGAGCCCGATACCGTCCACAAAATGGGTTATCTCGAAGCCATCCGGCAGGTCTTCGGAACCCAAAAATAAGCGGGCCGCCTAACCAGCCTGGCCCCAATGTCTGACATTGTAATTACTTTGGCCGGACCGGGAGAAAAAATCGTCCTATCTCCCCCTTCTCCAAGGGCCTTCCCTTGCAGTTCGCATTGGACAAATCCGCAACGCACCCTCATCTTTTGGGTTGAGCAAGTTTGATAAGCTCTTACGTCCTTTTCCCCCTATGCCAAAATTCAATTATGTTGCCTTGGATGCTCGCGGAACCGAATCCGTAGGCGTCGTCGAAGCCGCCAGTTCCAACGAAGCGATCGGCCAGTTGCGGCAGTCCGGTTATTTCCCCACCAGCGTCGTCGAAGAGGGGAAGGGCGGCCCTCGCGCCAAGACGAGCGCCAAGAAGGCCTCCAAACCGGCCGCCGCCAGCGCCGGGACGGCCAAGAAATCGGGCAACATCACCCTTTTCCAAAAGGAGACCGTCAAGAGCAAGACGCTCATGATCTTCACCCGGCAGCTCGCCACGCTGATCGAAGCGGGCCTGCCGCTGCTGCGCGGGCTGACCGTGCTGGCCAAGCAGGAACGGGACCCCGTGCTCAAGCGGACAATCAACCAACTGGCAGACTCGGTGCAAGGCGGCAATACCTTCTCCGAATCCCTCGCCCAGCACCCCAAGATTTTCAACAAGCTCTACATCAACATGGTCAAAGCGGGCGAGCTGGGCGGTGTTTTGGAACTCGTCCTCAACCGCTTGGCGGAATTTCAGGAAAAGGCGCAAAAGGTCGCCAACAAGGTCAAATCGGCCATGGCCTACCCGCTCATCGTGCTGGTCATCGCCGTCCTGATCATGTGGTTCCTGCTCGTGTTCATCGTCCCGAAATTTGAGCAGATCTTCAAAGACATGCTTGGCAACAAGCCCTTGCCGGAATTGACGCAAATCGTCATCGGCATCAGCAAGGCCATTCAGGAGAACTTCTTCTCCATCATCGGCACCGTCGTGGGCCTCTTCATCGCCTACCAGATTTTCGCCCGAAGCGCCGCCGGCCGCGTCATGCTCGACCGCCTGAAACTGCATGTTCCGATGCTCGGCGACCTCCTGCGCAAATCGGGCATCTCGCGGTTCACGCGCACGCTCGGCACCCTGGTGGAAAGCGGCGTCCCGATCCTCCAGGCCCTCAACATCACCAAAGACACCGCGGGCAACGCCGTTCTTTCGGACGCCATCATGAAAGTGCATGACGCCGTCAAGGAAGGTGAATCCATCGTCGCCCCGCTCGAAGCCAGCGGCGTATTCCCTCCGCTTGTCATCAGCATGATCGACGTCGGCGAGGAAACCGGCCAGCTCCCCAACATGCTCCTGAAGATCGCCGACGTTTTTGA
>Ga0073936_10001806_pt1 | contig 32654 bp, 28 predicted proteins | sample AliMusrvi5mmetaG_FD_87041 | JGI IMG/M metagenome (GOLD analysis project Ga0073936, IMG submission 87041) | Freshwater lake bacterial and archeal communities from Alinen Mustajarvi, Finland, to study Microbial Dark Matter (Phase II) - Alinen... | ecosystem: Environmental > Aquatic > Freshwater >...
ACCGCATCGGATGCCGTGCTGTCGCTGCTGGAGCGCTATGGCTGAAAGATTATGTAGCGCAATGTGGGTGTCAGGCCGTTCGGAGGGCGGCCTGGCGCCACATAATACGAAGCGCAACATAATGCGGAGTCGCGAGTGACTCACCCGGTCCAGCGATGCCGACGACGGTGATGGCGGGGCACAACTCGAGCGCGCGTCCAACGACACCGACGGCCTCCTCCGGTGTGAGCAACACCTGGCTCACGCCCGGACGGATATCCGTCGTGTTGAATTCGCGCCGGCAGAAGCGGCAGCCGATATTGCACGTGGGACTCACCGGCAGATGGATGCGACCATGCTTCGCGTGCGCGTCGGCGTTGAAGCAAGGATGGCGCTTCACCAGATGCGCGAATGTATCCTGTGCGGTTGTCTCGGTTCCAGCTACCATATCACATACCTTACCGGTCGGAATACTATGTGTCAGCAGCATTATAGGTGCTCGATTGCGCCGTGTCAATACCCATGAATACGCATCGGGTCGTAATACGAGCTCGTTTGCCCCCAGTGAGCTTTGTATCACTGGGGCTTGAAAGCCGTATCGCGTGTTAGCTATACTTTCAGCATACTATGCCGCTCGGAATTAACGGAAGTGGGGAAGGAGGTGCAGCGTTGAGAGTTCATCACGCGTTCTACTGTCACCGGCGAAGGCTGTTGCAGTTCCAGTCGGTGCCACTCATGGCACACGTATCACATCGTAATCGCTAGAAGGAGCAACTCCCATGAAATACCGAATCCTGACTCTCACGCTGTTTGTGCTGCTGGTGAGCGCGCAGGGCTTGCTGCACGCCTACCCGTCAGCGCTCAATGTCGTACCTACGGCCAGCATCCTTCCCGCCGGCACTATCCAACTCGGGTATGAGTCGGATGGACATTCGCAACCCTTTGCGGATGGTCGCGTACAATATCTCTATTCACAGATCGGCATTCGCGACCGCCTAGAAGTCGGCGTCGACCTGTACGACATCGGTGGCGCTAAAGAACCGGCTTTTAACGCAAAAGTGCTATTGCTGCCGGAAGCCAAAGGCACCCCCGCTCTAGCCTTGGGCGTCATGAACGTTACGAAGGGGACAAATCCAGGCACCTACTTGGTCGGCACCAAAAACATCGGCCGCTGGGGCGTACATGCGGGCATCGAGCATCAGGCAGACCAAACATGGGGTCTGCTGGGGGCCAACTTCGCCGTCAACCAGAAAATCAGCTTGCTGGGTGATTATCAGAGTGGCGATGGCCGTCAAGGAACGGTGGGCGTCTATTACGCTGTCACCCCGGCCTTGGGGGTGAATGTGTATTACGCCAAAAACAACACCGATTCCAGTGCCGATTATCTCGGTCTATATGTCGGGTATGCCTTTTCGGCGAAGAAATAGGGCCTGTCGATCCTCTCCCCGTATGTCACCGCCCGACGTGCGGGGAGAGCTATTTTCTGGAGTAACCGTATGCATGCCAAAGCACGTATTCTGTCCGTGACCGGTCGTGAAGCCGTCGACCGCCCGCCCGTGCTGTGCACCGGCGGCATGATGAACGCCGCCATCGTCGAGGTGATGACACGTAGCGGCCACACCTTGCCCGAGGCACATCATGATGCCACCTTGATGGCCGCGCTTGCTGCCGATGTGGCGCGGGAGACGGGATTCGAAAATTTCGGCATTCCCTTTTGCATGACGGTCGAAGCGGAAGTATTGGGTAGTGCCGTGGATTTTGGTTCGCTGACCTGCGAGCCGAAGATAATCACCGAGCGGTACCCCACTGTGGATGCGGTCGCATTTGCCCCCGTTCAGAGTCTACTTACGCAAGGGCGCATTCGCGTCGTGGCTGGCGCAGCGCACTTACTGGCCACGCAATACCCGGAGACGCCGATCATCGGCAGTCTTACCGGACCGATCAGCACCGCCGCGTCGATGGTCGACCCCATCACCTTCTTCAAAGAGCTGCGCAAAAAACCGGAAGCCGCCCATCGCCTGCTGGCATATGTGACGGAATTTCTCGTGGCCTATGCACGGGTCCTTATCGAGGCCGGCGTCACAGTCATCGGCATCGGCGATCCCACCGCAACCGGCGAAATCCTTGGGCCCAAAATGTTCAGTGCTTACGCCGTGCCCTACTTGAACAAACTCATCGCCGGCATTCATGACGCCGGCGTGCCGGTGTTGCTGCACATTTGCGGCGACATGAACACGGTGCGCTCGCTGATTCCCACGCTGCATGCTGATGCCATCAGCACCGACGCGATGGTCAATCTGCGCGAATTAAAAGCGGATTACCCGCAACTCATCACCATGGGCAACCTCAGCACGTTCCTCCTCGAATCCGGATCGACAGCAGAGATTGTGCGCCACACACGCCGCCTGCTGCGTGATGGGATTGACATTCTGTCACCGGCTTGCGGGTTGAGCACGTCGACATCGCTGGCACATATTCAGGCGTTTACCCGCACGGCGAAAGGTGAGGGGTGACATGCCGGTCATTACCTTTTCCCCCGGTCCCATTACGGTAAAGGTTGCGCCTGGCACGACGATCCTCGAGGCGGCTCGCCTGGCGCATCTGGTCATCGAGTCACCCTGTAACGGCATCGGTACATGCGGGAAGTGCCGGGTGCAGATCGACCAGGTAGATGCCCACCTGCTTACGATCCATGGCAGACATCATTCACCGGTAGCGGAAACCGCACAGGGATGGGTATTGGCCTGTCAGGCGTCGATTCAGGGTGATATCAGCGTACAATTGCCCACGACGACTTCGCAGGCGCTAAATATCTTGCAAGACGGGCATACCCTCGATATCCCGATCACCCCCGCCGTCGGTAAGCGGTATGATGACATGTCCGGGGAGACCGTTGTCATCGTGGCTGGGCGTGAGATCACTCGAGAATACGGTGATTCGACGGCATCCCTCTACGGAGTAGTAGTGGATATCGGCACGACAACATTAGTGGTCGCCCTCATCGATTTACAGACGGGACAGGAACTGGCGGCGCACTCGGCGTTGAATCCGCAAAGCCTGCACGCCCAGGATGTGCTGTCCCGCATCAGTCTGGCTGCGACAACGGAAGGATTACGGCTGCTCCATGGATTGGTGATCGACGAGATCAACCACGGGATTGGGGCATTGTGCACACGGACCGGTATTCCGCGGGAGTCCATCTACGAAGTGGTGTTCAGCGGCAATACCAGCATGCTGCACCTGGCGACGGGTACCGATCCCTCGACTCTTGGCAAATACCCCTATCGGTCAACTATAGTCGGCGATGAATATCGCGACGCAGCCGCGACCGGCCTGGCCATCGCGCCGGGTGGAGTCGTCTATCTGCCCCCCATCATTTCCGGCTTCGTCGGTGCGGATATTACTGCAGGCTTGCTCGCGTCTCAACTCCACCGGGCTACTGATACCGTCCTCTTTGTGGATATCGGCACCAATGGCGAGATGGCCCTGGCACACGGAGGACGGCTGATCGCCACGTCGACCGCGGCGGGCCCCGCCTTTGAAGGCATGAATATTACGCATGGGATGCGGGCAGGCCATGGCGCGATTGATACGTTTGTGATTCGTGAGGACGGCACGGTGTCCCTGACGACCTTGGGGCAGGCACCGGCGCAAGGCATCTGCGGCAGCGGGCTGGTGGATATTGTCGGGGCATTAGTGGCGCATGGGGCTATCACCTCACCGGGGCGTTTCGCATCACCGGATGATCCGGCGCTGTCCCCAGACGTGCGAGCGCGGTTATTCCAGCGGGAGGGCAAGACGGTCTTCGACCTTGCCGATGGGGTATGGCTCACCCAGAAGGATATCCGACAGGTGCAACTGGCGAAGGGAGCGATTCGCGCGGGCATCGATGCTTTGCTGCGTCATGTCGGTATCGCCGCGGCAGTAGTCGACCGCGTGTTGATCGCTGGCTCGTTCGGTTACCATCTCCGCGCGCAAAGCCTGCTGGATCTGGGGTTGTTGCCACCGGAGTTTGCCGGCAAGGTGACCTTCATCGGCAACACCTCGAAAACTGGCGGGCAAGCTTTGTTAATTAACCAGCCGTCACGCGCGGAGATGCAGCAGGTGGTCGGCGCTGTCGAATCGGTAGAATTGGCGGATGCCCCGGAGTTCCAGCAGCATTTCGTCCGCTGCCTGGGCTTTGAGGAAGGCTATCGACGCGGGTGGGTCGCCGCGTGACGTAGACCCACCCGCGACGTGCTTACTCCTGGAAGAGCGCCGTACTCAGGTAACGTTCACCGGTGCTGGGGAACACCGTCACGATGACTTTGCCCGCATTCTCCGGTCGTCGGGCAATGGCCAACGCCGCAAACGCCGCCGCGCCGGATGAGATGCCCACCAGGACACCTTCTTCCCGCGCCAACCGCCGCCCCGTCGTGATGGCTTCATTGTTCTTCACCGTAAAGACTTCATCCAGAATATCCACATTGAGCACTTCTGGTACGAAACCGGCGCCAATCCCCTGGATTTTGTGCGAACCGGGACTACCGCCGGAGAGCACCGGGGAGTCGAAGGGTTCCACGGCGATGATTTGCACCTCGGGTTTACGGGCCTTCAGCACTTCGCCGACGCCGGTGATCGTACCGCCGGTACCGACACCTGCCACGAAGATATCCACCGCACCGGCGGTTTCCGTCCAGATCTCCTCTGCCGTGGTGCGGCGATGAATCTCCGGGTTGGCCGGGTTGCGAAATTGTTGGGGAAGAAACGCACCCGGGATCTGGGCCGCCAGCTCCTCGGCCTTCCGGACCGCGCCGCGCATCCCTTCGGCGCCCGGCGTCAACACCAGTTCGGCGCCATAGGCTTTGAGGAGGGTACGGCGCTCTTGGCTCATGGAATCCGGCATGGTGAGGATGAGGCGATAGCCCCGCGCCGCGGCCACCAGGGCCAGGCCGATGCCCGTGTTGCCGCTGGTCGGTTCGATAATGACGGTGTCCTGGTGAATGATACCTTGGTCCTCACCATCCTTGATCATCGCATAGGCGATGCGGTCCTTCACGCTGCCACCGGGATTGCGGCTTTCCAGTTTGGCATAGACATCCGCCACCGCGCCTACCGTGACGCGAGACAATTTTAATAAAGTCGTTGTGCCGATGGCCTGGGTGAGTGTAGTCACCGCAGTGCCGTCTTGTAGAGTACTCATCTCATGAAACCTCCCGTTGATTCAGATGCCGGCGGCAACTTGTTGGCTGGCGTTCGTCTCCAACGCCAGCAGGTGGTCACCCCACTTCGCGGCCCATTCCCGCAGGGCTTGTACTTCCAGCGGCGTGGGCACACGGGACTCGGTATGGGTGATGATACGCTCCGCGAGGCGTCGATAGATACTTGCCTGCTCGGAGGCGGGGGCAGCCTCGATGGTGGTCTTCCCCTGTAATTCGCTATGGGTCACCGTCACGGAACGCGGCACATACGCCATCACCTGCGTGTGGGTCTGCGCTACGAAGTCGTCGATGATCTCACGCGCATAACTGGCATTCATCGAATTGGCGATGAGGCCACCCAGCAACGCGCCCCCCGTGTTGGAATATTTCTGGATGCCTTTGAACAGGTTGTTGGCGGCATAGATGGCCATGAAGTCGGCGGACGAGACGGTGAAGACGTGCTGGGCAATACCCTCACGAATCGGTACGGCGAATCCACCGCAGACCACGTCGCCGAGGACGTCATACACAACAATGTCGAGATCGAGCGCCTCGAAGATGCGCTGCTGCTTGAACACCTCGACAGCCGAGATGATGCCACGTCCCGCGCACCCGACGCCAGGCGCCGGGCCACCCGCTTCGACGCAATAGACACCGGCGAACCCTTCGAAGATCAGGTCATCGGCCTTCACCTTCCCCCGCTCACGCAGGGTATCCAGCACGGTGGGGATGTATTGCCCGCCCCGCAGCGTATTGGTTGAATCGCTTTTGGGGTCGCATCCGAATTGCATGACGCGATAACCGGCATCCGCGAGCGCCGCGGTAATATTCGACGTGGTGGTGGATTTCCCGATGCCACCTTTGCCATAAATGGCGACTTGCTTGATGACTTTCGTGCTCACGAGTTACCTTCTTTCTGACAGGCGCGCTGAAACGGAATGGATTGCACGACCCGCTGCAGGGCTTGATCGATCTCATCATGGATCACCACCACGTGCAGTCCGGCGGCGATGACGGCTTCATGGGCCCCCGGCCCGATCCGGGCCACCACCACGAACGGACAATCCTGGATGGCGGCAATACTGCGCGACAAGGCGTCATCATGCTCGTCCGGGTCAGCCTGGCATGCCGGTACGTTGGTACGGGTGTCCAGCAGGTGCACTGACCCGTCACGATACGCGTAGACGAGAAACTGCGTCGCACCACCGAAGTGCTGCGTGATAGTGCGTCCTGGATGACTGGCCACGGCGATGCGCATTCCAATCCCCTTGTGTCATTCCTACTATTCCGGTCTGAATAGTAGTTCGTTTCCAGTATACTTGAGAAGGCCGTCACTGTCAATACTTCATCGGCGACGAAGCCTTCCATGTGTGCTTGGTGCACAGGAGGCAAAAAAGGAGCGAGTCGACTGACTCGCTCCGTGGTGCATGGCGGCTATCTACTGAGCCTATGTGCGATCTTCAACGTCGCGGCTCTCCCCGCAGCATCCATCAGGCGGACCAAACAACGCGCCGTATATTGCCGAAGCAAAGCACCATTGGGTAAGACCGGCGATGGCGGCGAACGTGATGATGAAGCAGGAGGGGATGTAGATCAAATAGGCGTTATGGGTGAAATAGCCGGCTCCGCACAGCAGATACATCATCGCGCCGATGGTACAACCGAAACGGCGCGGTGTGCCATGGGGTGGGATGGGACCACGCCCGATTATTGGCATGATCAGCACGTTATACAGACGATCATACACACTGCGGTCAGTCATCCCCCCGGTCAGGGTCATGAACCCGAGCAGGAGAAAATACCAGCCATTGCCCCACACAAGGCCCAATACGCCGCAACAGGCGCAGGCAAGTGGCGTCCACCGTGCCAATCCTGCGATGCGTGGCATGCCATCGAGTACCGTGCTGGGAAACCCCTGTGACAACAGCAATTGCCGAGTTTTTCCCGTCACCATCACCAACCTCGCACAGCCAGTCGTTCCGCTTCAGGGATCGTATTCATCTCCAGCCCGCGCATCGGCTCTCCCAGCCCCGCGGAGACTTCCGCCAATATCTCCGGTCGATCAAAGTAGGTCGTCGCCGTCACCATCGCTTTGGCGCGTCCCGCGGGATCGGAGGATTTGAAGATGCCGCTGCCGACAAACACGGCTTCAGCGCCGAGTTGCATCATGAGGGCTGCATCGGCAGGAATCGCCACGCCGCCGGCGGAGAAGTTCGGCACTGGCAGCTTGCCGTGCTCGTGGATGAACTGAACCAGATCGTAAGGAGCGCCCAGCTCTTTGGCTACCATCATCAACTCGTCTTCACGCATGCCCTGGATGCGGCGCATCTCACTCATCACGGTACGCATATGGCGCACGGCTTCGACGATGTTCCCGGAACCGGCTTCCCCTTTGGTGCGGATCATCGCCGCGCCTTCCCCGATGCGACGGAGCGCTTCGCCCAAATCTCGGCACCCGCACACGAACGGCACTTTGAAAGCATGCTTGTCGATATGGTAGCGATCATCGGCGGGGGTCAGCACTTCGGATTCGTCGATGAAATCGACTTCCAGGGCTTGCAGGATTTGCGCCTCCGCGAAGTGGCCGATACGCGCCTTAGCCATCACTGGGATCGAGACCGAGGCCTTGATCTCTTTGATCATCGCGGGGTCACTCATGCGCGCCACGCCGCCTTGCGCGCGGATATCCGCCGGCACGCGCTCCAACGCCATCACGGCGACCGCGCCGGCCTCTTCGGCGATTTTGGCCTGTTCCGGATTCGTCACATCCATGATGACGCCGCCGCGCAACATTTCCGCTAACCCGACCTTGGTTCGCCAGGTAGATCGTTCAGACATGATCGAGATACTCCTTCAGAAAAATAACTAGTTACACCGCTTGGAAAGCCGCTGTCGAGAGATAACGATCGCCGCTATCGGGGAAGACCGTGACGATCAGCTTGCCGGCGTTTTCGGGACGATGGGCCACCTGGATGGCTGCCCAGGCTGCTGCGCCAGACGATAGGCCGACGAACAAGCCTTCCTGGCGTGCCAGGGTGATCGCCATTTGAATGGCATCATCCGAGGGGACCAGCATCACTTCATCGATGACGCTCCGGTTTAAGACGGTGGGGATAAATCCCGCGCCGATGCCTTGAATGGGGTGCGGTCCCCGTCGCCCTTCCGTCAACATCGGAGAGGCCTGTGGTTCAAGTGCGATCACCTGAATCCGCGGATTCATCTCTTTCAGGAATTGTCCCGCACCGGTGACCGTCCCCCCGGAGCCAACCCCGGCGATGAAGATATCGATCTGCCCTTCGGTGGCCCGCCAGATTTCCGGTCCGGTCGTCAGGCGATGGATGGCCGGGTTGGCCGGATTATCAAATTGCTGCAATTGGAGATAGCGTGGGTCGGAGGCTGCCAGCTCATTCGCTCGGTTTATAGCACCGGACATCCCTTCACTTGCGGGTGTCAGTTCGAGGGTGGCGCCCAGGAGCTTCAACACCTGGCGTCGTTCTTGCGAAAAGGACTCCGGCATCACGAGCGTGAGTTGATAGCCACGGGCGGCGCAGACCCAGGCCAGCGCAATACCGGTGTTGCCGCTGGTGGGCTCGACGAAAATGGTCTCGGAAGTCACCAGGCCGGCGCGTTCCGCTGCCTCGATCATCGCGACCCCAATGCGATCTTTCACGCTACTGGCAGGATTGAACATCTCCAGTTTGGCTAAAATCGTCGCGGTGTTGGCGCCAACCACACGGTTAAGGCGCACAAGGGGGGTATTACCGATGAGTTTTGTCGCATCATGGGCGTAATCCATGGGTCATCCTTTCAGACACCGCAGCGGTCAGATGTTGAACATCAACACGGTATTCATCTCTTTGGCGCGTTGTCGCTCGACCAGGCTGGCCAGGCTGATATTCGCAAACACCTGGATAAGGGCCTGACTGGCCTCTTCCCAAATATCGACCAACGCACATTGCTCAGGATGGCCGCAACACCCCACTCCTGTTGGGCATTCCGAGAGGACGAGTGGGCCTTCCAATACTTCGATAATATCGGCCAATGAGATCTCGGCAGCCGGACGCGTCAGCACGTACCCGCCATGTGAGCCACGAGTAGCCGTGACCAGGCTAGCCTTGCGCAGCAACACCATGAGTTGTTCGAGGTAGGTCGCTGGTAAATGTTGCCGCTCGGCGATTTCTTTCACCATCAACGGGCTTTGCCCGTCACTGAGCGCGAGTGCCAGCATGGCACGGACGCCATAAGTTGAACGTGTTGATAGCTTCATCAAAGTAACCTCTGTTGCGCAACTCTCTGGAAAGAGCAACGTTCAAGCAAAGTAGTTCGCTCGGAAGGGTCAACATGAGTATAGATTTGATGCCCCGATATGTCAATATCGTCATTTGCCACACCTTCATTGTGGCACCTTTGACCGACTCAACTCCGTGATCATGCTGAAACGTCGGTTGACAGCAATGTATTCCGACATGTAAACTAGCAATCGAGATGCCGGCCTGGGAATCGGTCGCTTCTGATCGGTGCAAGGGAGAAATCGTCATGTCTGATACGAAAACCGCTCTGTATGCGGCGCTGTCCGATGCCGTAGTGGAGATGGATGAGGAACGAGCCATTACAACGGCGCAGCAGGTCGTTGCGCAACACTTCGATGCCTATGATGCGATTGCCGAGGGATTGGCGCCTGGGATGGCACGTGCTGGACAGTTGTTTGAAGAGGACGAGTATTTCGTGCCGGAACTCTTGCTCTGCGCGGATGCCATGTATGCGGGGATCAATGTATTGCAGCCGCATGTACGCCGGGAAGACGTTCCACAACAGCAGACCGTCGTGATCGGGGTGATTGAAGGTGATACGCACGATATCGGGAAGAATTTAGTGAAGCTGATGCTCGCCTCCGCTGGATTTACCATCATCGACCTGGGGCGCGATGTGCCGCCGCAACGCTTTGTGGAGACCGCCAGAGAATCCGGGGCTGTTCTGATCGCCCTCTCAACGCTGATGACAACGACCATGGATGGCCTCGCTGAAGTGATTCGCCTCCTGGAGCGCAACAAGGAACGCGACCAGTATAAAGTGATGGTCGGTGGCGCGCCGATATCGCTTGCCTTTGCCAAAAAAATCGGCGCGGATGGGTACGCTCGCGATGCCTCGGAAGCGGTGCGCCTCGCACGGCAGCTAGTCGGGCAAGCCGTCGCACATGCCGGGTAAGCTGACTTGTATCACGCAATTGAGCGCGCACGAAGGGCAACTCCATGACTCATGACGCACAGACAGCATTTCATTTCGATGTTCCACACGACCGCCGGAACACTTGTAGCCAGAAATGGATGGACCTTCCCACGGCGGATAGCATCGCCATGTGCCTGGCGGATATGGATTTCCAGGCGCCGCAGGCCGTCACCGACGCGTTTGCCGCGCGCGTCGCACATGGCATCTATGGCTATACGCATTATCCGGACGGATTGACGCAGCACATCACCGCATGGGTACAGCGCCGGTACGCCTGGTCGGTCGCGGAGGAGTGGATCGCGATGAATGTCGGGGTAGTGGCCTCCCTGTGTACTATCATCCGTGCCCTCACCCAAGAAGGCGACCGTGTCATCATTCAGACGCCGGTCTATGCGCCGTTCTTCACCTCGATCCGCAATAATCAGCGGGTCGTCGTCGAGAATCAGTTAATACTGGAAGACGGTCACTACCAGATGGATTTCGACACGCTGGAAGCGCAGGCGCGTGACGCCAAACTGCTGATTCTCTGTAATCCCCATAACCCGGTAGGACGCGTCTGGACTCGCGCAGAACTGAGCCGCGTGGGGGAAATCTGCCTGGCGCACGGCGTCACCATCGTCTCCGACGATATCCATTGCGACTTCGCCCTTTCCCGGCCATACCAGGCGTTGGCGGCCCTGGACGACGCCTTCGCTCAACAAAGTATCACCTGCCTGGCAGCGAGTAAAACCTTCAATATCGCCGGTCTGGATACGTCCTATGAGATCATCCCCAACCCAGAATTGCGGGAGAAGGTCGCGCGTGAGAAAGCCGGACGGGGGATTAGCAAGCCAAATATGTTCGGTCTGCTCGCTCTGGAACAGGTGTATCAACATGGCGATGCCTGGTTGGAAGCATTGTGCGCCTATTTACGCACCAGCCATGCCTTGTTGCACGCACATCTCGATCCGCTGGAACAGGTCCGCTGTACCACGCCCGAAGGCACCTACCTGGCCTGGCTCGATTGCCGGGCCTCTGGGCGCACCAGCCGGGAGCTAAGTGATTATCTGCTGCAGACCGCGCATGTGCGCCTCACCCCCGGCCGCATCTTCGGCGCCCCCGGCGAAGGATTCCTTCGGTTGAATTACGGCACGGACCACACAACATTACGCACGGGTCTGGAGCGGATCGCTGAAGCGTTCTCCGCACTGGCCCCGGCGTAAGAGGAGCCGCTTAAATATGTCGAACGCCCAACCGTGGCAACACTCCGTCCATCGCATGGCGACCAATATCCGTCACCGCGTGCTCGAACATACCATTCGAAACGATGGCGGCTACCTCAGTCAGGCCTGTTCCGCCGCGGAATTATTCGCATACTCTATCAGCGCATTTTGCGCCTGGGACCGCTCAGCGAGCCACCCGTAGTATCAATAGCACCAGCATCATCACCAGCACGGCGCCAACTCATATCTGACGATTATCTGGAAGCCCCTGACGATTATCTGACGATTCAGTGCGCACCGCACTCGTCGAGGAAATGGCCAGTATCTCGCCCGCCTGAAAGTGCCCATCTGACGATTACGGCTTTTCATCTGACGATTATCTGACGATTACGCAAATGTCACCAGCACATAGCTGGTCGAACGGCCTTTGCCCAGTCTGCGGGCGATCCCAAGCTTCATGAGTAGTTCAAAATCACGCGTTGTCGTATCTCGCGTCACTGCAAATGCGGTTTCACAGAGGCGGCTGGTCAACCGTTGCCCCTCCTGCAACATTATGACCATCTGTCGCTGGCGATCATTCAGTTGCGCCTCGGCTGCCGGCGTCACGAGCAAGCGAACCTCGGGTACCGTGATCAGATCGATGTTCTCGCCGGGACCGCGAAAGGTCACCTGGAAGTATCCGGTATCAGTACCGAGTAGGGGTTCCGGCAAGCCATGGTTCAACATTTGTTCGCGCATGCGTCGGAAGCCGCTGCCACGTTCCTCGATTCGATGGAAGTAGGACAGGCACTGGGCCAGGACAGGGTTGCGCGAACACGGACGATATCTTCCCTTGCGCAAAATTGGCAGAGTAAGCGGTTCGGGGGGCATGCCGGGACTGAGTACTGTCACGCGGTCGGCGAAGACTTCGAGAATTATCTTGCGCCCAGCGTCTTCGTAAAGCCGATGCGCCACGGCGTTGACCAGCGCCTCTCTGAGCGCCTCCTCAGGGTACTCATCAAGACGCACACGGTTCAGTCCGACGATACGCATCGGATGTCGGGTATTGCGATTAATGAACGCAATGGCGCGGTCGATGGCCAATGGCATCGGCCCGCGGATATCTTCATGATCACGCGGGGTACTATCAGGTTCCGAGCCGCGGTAGACGTCGGCCATGATGCGACATTGTGGGAACACCGCCGAAGGGTCTTTCGCCAACAGCACGATGCCCGCCGCGGTGGCGTAATGCTCGCCGGTGTCCGGGTCCGTCCAGACCAAGCCGCGTTGCAACACACCAGCCAGCAGGTCCGCGTCGGACAGCTCCTCGGGTCGCCGCTCTTCAGCTACGGCAACCATTCGTCGAGCGACATCGTGATCAACCTCACTCCATTTCAGACGCGTGAAGGACTGCGATTCGAAGCTGGATGTGGCGTCTATGGTCTGCTGGGCGACTTCATCCTCATCGGTGGTCGGAGCGAGACCGAAACGCTCGCGTAGGAGTTCGACCAGCGCTTCACGGACTTCTTTCTGCAGTTCAACGACCGTGTTGAAGCGCTTATACTTGGGGCCATCACCATCAAGCTCGGTGATGAGCTGCATCGTCCCGTCTTCTCTATCCTGTTTGCGGTCGCCTTTAATGAAGGCGAGCACTGGCAACCCCAATTCCTTTGCGCGGCGATACTCTCGGTGAGTGATGGATACTCCATCGACCTGCGAGCCGTATTGGCTCCCGATAATCAACAGATACACACGGCACTCTTCTAACTTGGCCAGGCAACCTTCGATGGCCTTAACCGGAGACGCCGGCTCAAACTCGAAGAGTACCGGAGCGCAGTGGGCGACCAGGAAGGCATCCGTGTTCAGCAGGTTCTGGATAATGGCGCGCTCGTCTTCGAGTTCCTTCTGGACTGAACTCACAAAGACACGCAGTTTATCGCTCATAACGGCTCCCCTGCTCGCGCCAGACGTTCGGCAAAATCATAGTTCGCGCTCGTCCCCCCGAAATCCGGCTCGCACTGGAGGGGCGGTTAATATTGTATCCGATGCGTGCCGTCTGGCACAAACTCGACGATAGCCAGGATGAAATCGTCGGGTTTATTGAGCGAATAGAGAATCTCGTTGCGGGTGACGGTGATAGTGTCTGTGCCGCTGACGCACCCCTTCACCTCGATGAAGCGCAGGCGCCCGGTGCTGGGTATGCGGCTTTCGATGTCGTAATCAAGCTTTTCCGTCTCGCGTCTGTCGGCTCAAATCCCAGACCGCGCTCGATTTCCATCACGATGTCCCGCGCTCTCGCGACGGCGGCCTGAGTATCCACCGCGGCGCGGGTCCACGGCAGCGGCGTGCCCGACAAGGCAGCGAGCAACCCGGCAGGCACAATGAGCTTGTCACCGAGGACGACCGGGACCACCATGCGCACGGATTTTCTTAAGACCATTTTTTCATCACGGCCATTCAGACAAAGTGTTACTACATCTGGATAAGTAGTAGCTAAGGTGTCTGATGTGGTGTGAAAAATCAAGTCTGCAGCCAGCCAACGTCGACTAAACCATATTGGGCAATGCGGTTCAAGTGGTAGTTACACAGGTGCTCTTTCCTGGTGATATGTTTATATTGCTGCGAAGATTTGGTTATCACGAATTACCGCAGTAAGTTATATACAGCACAACTGTCCGAAAATGAGGCACACAGGAAAAACTGAAGATGACACCGCCCGAACCACAGACAGGAGAACGATTGGTATTCTTTGCAATCTTTTCACCTCTCTCGTCCACAGTTTTATGAGGCGAAAACAAATATATCTGCATTTCGCGTATTAGTTTTTGTCAGTCACAAATGCTCTACCAACTCGTGCGATACCCAGAACTCTGTTCCCCGCGCTTGTTTCGACAGGCGCGGGGAACTGTATTTTAGACTCCCCCGCCAACCATTCCCCTCCCGCTGAAGCTGAATCACCTGAATGAATGACCGCAGGAACTCCTTTCGCTCCCTGATAGAGGCGGCAGCGAGGGTCTGTCGGCACTCCGCTACGAACGAACGTATCTCGGCAAGGCTCATGTCAAAAGTCGGCGGGTGCGCAAGCGCGGCCTGTAATTCACGCTGGGTGGATAGAGGGTAGGGGGGCTGATTCAGTCCTGGGAGTTCGTAAGGTCTCCTTCAACAAACCGACGGCGAGAAGGCCGTATTGCCGGGAACTCATCAGTTGCGGGGCGCATATGCCCCGTAACTCCGAGGTTGATTCAACCTCGGAGTTACAGTGAGTAGACTCGTAGGCAACGAGGACACTTGCGGGGGAACTCAGTAAAACCACCCCATCCTACGCCGAAAGGTGGCGACGCAACGCCAACTCCGGCGGGACAGCCCACCACGGAAGCGGCATGCGCCGTCTACTTCATCGTGTCTGCGACTTGCGACGCGGTGAGTATCTGATTATAGACGCGGACATCGCTAATCGCGCCTTGGAAGTTCCATGTTGCGGACGTCATCGCGCCGATCACTATTTGCTGATTGGTGGGAAAAGAAATGGGTGCAAATGACCCGATGCCGGAGGTTACATCCACGCCGTTGATATATAGCCGGCAGATTTGCTTTGTCGAATCCACCGAAGCGGCTACATGCGCCCAGGTGTCTGTTGGTACGGTTATTGTCGAGAAAACGCCGGTGCCCTGGGTCGCCGTATAGGTTTCCAAAACGAGCTTATGATCGATTGTTGACCAGGTATTGATATACAAGGCGAAACCCGGGGCTGTGCCGCCCCATTTGTTGGCGATAATGGTGCGGCAACTGCCGGCGGTGCCCACGAGATTGACCCACGCGGTGGTGGTGAATTGCTGACCCAGATCATACGTTCCGTTCACCTTCACGATGCTGTTTGAACCGTCGCAGGTGATACCGCCTCCCTGCTTGCCTGATGGAAACCAGGCGACACTGGTCAGCGCGCCGTCGGGTGCACCCGAAATATGGTTATGCGCCGTGGTGCCGGTGGCTTCGGTAAATAGCCACTGCGCGCTGGGTATGGCGCTGGGTAAACCCGGAGGCAGCGCCGTGGTGTCCACGTGGCCGTCTACATACGCGACCACCGCCTTCCCGCCATGGCGCAGATGGACGTCCGAGGTTAGTAGCAGCACGTTAGCCGCATTCCCGCCATCGGCGCACAGACCGGTTGTCGTCGAATCCTTGATATCGCCCAGTGCCATCCCCGAGCAGTTCGCGAAATAGCCATATCCGCACGAGGTATTCTTCTCTTTGGTCGGGCAGATGAGGATGCTTTTGGCGACGTTGATGTCACTCCAGACCGAGGCGGAGTTCGGCAACATCTCGTCGTGATCCTGGGCAAAAATCAACATCGCCGTTGCAATCTGTTTCTGGTTGTTTACGCACGAGGTTTGCCGCGCCTTTTCACGCGCCTGACCGAATACCGGGAAGAGAATCGCGGCGAGAATTGATATCACGGCAATGACCACCAATAACTCGATGAGTGTAAATCCTGTTAATCTTCGCTGATGCATGGTTCGATCTCCTTTGCTGTCAATTCGTGTTGTCGCGCATTGCTCTCATATCGTTTTGCCGATGAATGAACGCATCGCTTGCCATGGCAAGATAACAAAGCTGTAACAACAGTATCCTTATTCCATAATCGTTAAAAATATTTAATAACTTGATGAGCGAATTACAGATATAAAAATTAGGTAGGCGCACTCGGCCTTCCCTGCACCGTGAAGTGTTCTTCAAATGTTCTGGGATTCTGGGGCTTCGTCCTACCAACTAACACGACAGCCCGCGAGCGAATACTCGGCGGGCTGTCGTGTTATAATGAGCCTGTATGTCCGCAACACTACATGCCGGGGCTGCCATGGTGGAAATCACTCCCCCGCTTGGAACATGTATTCCAGGCGTTGGCTGTTGCCCGAAAGCTACCGAAATTCGCGATCCACTGCATGCGCGCGCGTTGGTGTTGGAGAACGATGGGCGTCGTTGTGCGATTGTCTCCTGTGACTTAAAATTCATGATGCCCACGTTTCTGGAGCAGATTCGTGAAGAAGCCTCCAGCCGTTTCGGCATTGCGCCGGAAGCCTTGATCGTGCATCCGGTGCAAAATCACGCCGCCCCCGGCATTGGCCACCATCTGATTACCGGCGACTGGCTTCACCTGCCTGCGGAATTTCAGCCACTGCGCGGAAGCGATGAAGTGTATAATCCTGTCGCTGTTCGCGGCATTCTGCAGGCGATTTCACAGGCGGCTGCAGGCCTACAACCGGTCACCATTCATGTTGGGCGCGGCGTCGACGGCCGCGTGGCATTCAATCGACGCTTCATCATGCGTGACGGCACGGTTACCACGCAACCCCACCCCGGCGATCCGAATATCCTACAGTGTGAAGGGCCTACCGATCCGGAAGTCGCGGTGATGACGTTGGTGGCCGGAAATGAACAGCCCATCGCCGTCATCCTGCACCACTCGTGTCATCCGGCGCACGGATTCGGCGACCACTGGATCTCCGCGGGGTGGCCGGGCGCCTGGGCGGACGGAGTCAGGCGGCTGTTGGGTCCAGCGTGTATCCCGCTGGTGCTCAACGGAGCCTGTGGTAATGTCCATACGCGCAACTACCTCGATCCCGCCCAAGATGACGACTATCGAGAGATTGGGCGCAAATTGACGGAAACGACCGCGCGCATCCTGCAGCAATTGCATCCCGTGGAAGATACCACCTTGCACTGGGCCGCGCGCAAGGTACTGTTGCCTTTGCGATCGCCATCAGCGGATGAAATCGCCGCGGCAGACGCGTTGCTGACCGCGCATCCGGTGCCACAATGGCTAGACGATGCGCATAGTCAGGTGTCGTGGGATTGGGTGTATGCCGCCTCGCAACTGGACTTAGCCCAGCAATGTGCACGCCACGCGGATTACGAGTATGAGATTCGGCTGTTGCAACTCGGTCCGATCGCGCTACTCACCTTCATGGGTGAGCCCTTCGTCGAAGCGCAGTTAGAGATCAAACGCACCTCACCTGCCGCTTGGACCTTCGTGGCGCACATGTGCGGTGGCATCGTCAGCTATCTCCCGACACGGCATGCCTATGCCGCGGGGGGATATGAAACGCGCATCAGCAATTGGTCGCGTTTTCAGGCTGGCGCATTGGAGCAGATTACTGAAGAGGCCAAACTTTTGCTTCTTGAGATATTTGCGGGATAGGATACATGCGTTGGAATTTGTCAAACTGGAAGTACAGTTATTACTATATGGCATTTGTGCCAGGAAGATAAGACCGGTTCACAGATAACCACTGACTAGAACAGAGTAAGCATGCAAGACAATAGTACTACTTCGTTTATACATACAGTCGAGGAAGCGTTTCGCTTTCTACAAGAGAAATACCCATTCTTTATGTGTGAGTCGCGCATTTTGGATGGCGAGGGGGCAGTGGTTCGTTATGAATCCCCGCTGGCATATGTAGAGGTTTGGTATGATGCTTTACGCGGTGGCGATCTGTCTGTGTCGTTTGGTTTACTAAGTGAATCGCAATCACGGGTTCCTTTTCTTCACACTTATATGGCGTCCTCTTCGCCAGCACTTGAGCACTGTATTTATAAATTGGCTATGCAGGTTGCCGAGGAAGCGCAGCCACTATTGACCGGCGATGCTGATGCTTACCTTTACAGGCAACAAGACCATGATAGACATCGGTTTGAATGGTGGCATGAGATGCACTTGCGAGGCATACGCGATAATGCCGAATACGCATGGCAGCACAAAGATTATATGCGAGTGATTTCCCTGCTAGAATCTATCTCAACTGACTTGGCTGATGTTGAAAAGAAGAGGTTGGCATATGCTCGGAAGCATGCAAGTAAATAATAAGGTTGCACCGCTAATGCGCCAACTTAACCTTTACTACAGCAGGAAACTCCGTGGACGTAAACGGCGAATGCGGGCACTCCAACAATGGGCGTCTTCTTTCGACGGGTTCTTCCCTTTGCCGGATGACGCAGGTGATAGCTGGTACGCCAAACTACCCATCCATGAAGGAATGGTTTATGGGCTACAGGCTCGGTTCGGCATTCGGCGTGCCGTTATTGGGATATTACTGGATGCTTGCCAATCGCTTCGACAAGCGAAACCCCCAGCCTATGCACAGAGCCGCGTTATCGCGTGTGTGACCTTGCCGGACCTTTTCTCCGCAAGCGTTGATATTTTCTATACGGATGATGCGTTTACCAATTTTATCACTCGTCCGGGCATCGATGGTCAATGGGAAGGTCAATGCTGGGTCCCATTGCCGGCATCGAGGAGTCTGCAATCGGAGTGGCGTCTACCAACAAGCCTGCCGGAGCTGGGGTACCATGTCGGGATACATGAGGTTTGGGATGGCGAAGAATTTCACTACTCGGGTGAGATCTGGCTTGTCGGCGATGTAGGGTAACCATGCCATTCCAGATCCATGAAACGACAATACCATTGCAATATGCAAACGCCGTCCGTTCATTGAACTGGTAAACAGTGCCGATGATATGCGACTTGATGCTATTCAACACACGTCGAGATGCAGCATGCCGTTGTCCTGATCGTCGAGATGTCCCGGCGAGATCATAGCGCTGGCGATTACCCATCGCTATCAGTCGGAAAGAGCTATAAGATATTAGCTTCGGTGATTTTGCCGATTTGCCATTCATCAGCAGGCACATTTTCGTCACGGCACTTCGAGGACGCGGGTTAACTCGGTTTCCATCTCGGCCTTACAGCGGGCCAGGAGATCCGGTTTATTTATTTGCACGCCATACGCCCAGGTACAGAACAGGAACATACATAGGGCATAGAAGAGCTGTCGCCGAAACGTCGCTTCAGGGGCGGGGTCGAGCGACATACCATATCCCGCCTTGCAGTGTGGATTCTGACTCCAGAGCACAAAATCGAATTCCCGATCAGCAAACATGGCGCGGTCGACATCGATAATCCCGGCAATGACGTATTCGTCTCCCTGGTTTGCCACCAGCACGTTCGGCTCCCAGAGGTCATTATGTACCAAGCGGGGTTCCGTGCAGGCATCGAAGAGCGCATGGGATGCGGTCACTTTATGCAGGAGTGCCGCTGCTGCCGTCTGGCTCATGAGCCTTGCGTCCACGCAGCGTTTGCCTATCTCATCGAACAGCCCCTGGATCACCTCCGACCAGCGGTTACTGCCACGGATGGCGCCGTTAGCCGTTGGCCACCCAAAGCGATCGCCGGTGATTGCGTGTATCCGGGCCGTATATTCTCCCATTTCACGCAGCAACACCGGTTTCGCGGTGGCCAGCACGGTCGCATCACACATGGGCACGGCATCGATATAACGGATGGCCGTATCGAAACCACTTGATCAGCCACGCAGCCATCACGACTCGTCTCGGTTCGGAAGTCCGTCTCGCCGTATGGTGGTTTCGATACGGGCATCCGTGGTCTACTCAACCACCGGAGTGCTCGCGGGGATGCTCGCGCGCCAGAGCAACCGAAGTGCTCGCAGGGACGCTCGCGCGCCAGAGCCACCGGAGTGCTCGCGGGGACGCTCGCGCGCCAGAGCCACCGGAGTGCTCGCGGGGACGCTCGCGCGCCAGAGCAACCGAAGTGCTCGCGGGGATGCTCGCGCGCCAGAGCAACCGAAGTGTTCGCGGGGACGCTCGCGCGCCAGAAAGACCTGAACGGTTACGTTTCCATACCGATACTACGTCGAATGATTTCGGCTGTTGGCGAGCGAGAGCAACCATCGCTTGTCACGCAGGACGTTTAACCATCCATACCCCGGCACGGTCAGCGCACGTCGGGGTGATTGAGCTGTAGATCGAGCTCACCCAGCCGACGCAACTCATCCAGCGCTCGCGCGAGCCCCTTCAGCACTTCGGGGGAGTTGGTCTCGGGAGGGGTATACTGGAAGAACGTTGGCGCCGGCAAGGTATAGTTGCCGATGGCGAACAGCCGCAGGTGCTGCTGTTGCTTGATCTCGAGCTTGGCGCCGTAAAACGTGTCACCAAAGAAATAGATATCCACCGGCGCTGTCCCCGTCTGGTAGATCCCATGAGTTGGCTGCGTTGGGGTGCGATGATCACTGAAGTCCTTGCCGCCGATGAAGAGTTCGCCACGGTAGTTCTCAATCGTCGTGCCCGTATCGCTGTTCATGTTCGAACGAGCGCCGGTGATCACAATGCGTCCTGCCGGCAGTTCCGGCGATCCGGAAAGCGACAGCATGCTGCGTGATTGCTCGTTGTAGAAGTCACTCGCCACGAAGTTCTGGTTGTCCTTGACAAACAAGGCATGGTCAACGAGCGTCGCCAGACGGGATTGAAAGCCTAAGAAGCCGTTCCGCCCTGTTTTCTTGCCTTCTACGACAATGCTGCCTTCCCAGGTGAAGTTGCCCAGGATGGTGGCGTCGGCGGAATCGATGACCTGGATGTTGCCTTGCAGGACATTAATGACCACCTGGTCTTTCGGCCCCAACCCAACGAGCTTCAGCCCCTGGCGCACGGGATCATTGGGGGTATTTTTATAGTAACCATACACCCGGACGCCGTCATAGATGATCGACGAGCCGGCTCCCGTACCGGTCTGCCGAATATCGGCGGCGTTATTCCCGGCATCGTTGCCGACCTGGAAGAATTCCAGCGTCACGTTATGGGGGTCGAGCACGGAAATGATGTCTCCCCCCTCGGGTCCTGTCCAGCGCAGAAAGGTCCCCCACCCCTGCCCGCCGAGGGTGTAATCGCTGCCGGTGATCTTCAGGGACGCTTTGATGGCATAGCGACCAGCCGGCAGATAGGCGATGGCTCCTTTACGATAGGTACGCGCGGCGTCGATGGCGGCCTGGATGGCGGCGGTGTCGTCCGATTGACCATCCGCTTTGGCCCCAAAATCGCGTTTCGCATCAAAGACCTTGCCCGGAATGCGCACGGTATCCTTGATAAACGTCTGCTCGGCCGAATGAAGCGAGCCGCCCCGGGCCCCTGCCGGCACCGTGTAGACGTTGTTGCGCGGCCAGGCCATCATCCCGTCAAAACCCGTCACCGTGTTGTTGGAGAGGATGATCGGCTGAGTGTCGTTGTGGATGCGCAACGGCGGCGTACTGCCGGGCGGGCCGGTGAAGACGGAGTCGAAGATGGTTAGCGGCGGCCAACCGGCCGCATGAATGGCACAACCGAGCGCGGGCAGCTTGCGTGCAACCTGCACATCCTGCACGGTCATCGGCCCACCGCCCCCGGTATAGAGCAGAAACTGTGACGAGTTCAGCGAGGTCACCCGTCGAATCGAGCACGCATGTTCAGGATTCGCTTTGATATCCGCGATGCGGCTGCCGGTGAAATGGGTGTCGCGCACATAAAAATTGCCGTTATCACAATCGAGACCAAGGCCACAATTACGGAATTCGCACCCGTCGAAGGCGAAATGGTAATCGTTCCAGCGCAGGAAGACCACCCCGCGGCCACAGCGGTCGAAAAAGCAATTTTCGAACATGGGGTCCGACTGCGCCGCCGCACGGGCGGGATCGACGAGGATACCGGCGTCGACGATATTCAGAAAAGCCAGGTGCCGGTACCGGCACTCCGTGGTGAAACCTTTGTTCGGATGAAAGATCCCCACACCCGCCGTGTTGTTCCCATCAAAGACCAAGCCTTCGTAGCGGGCGTAGGTCAGGCCGTCCGACGCGAGCATCGGCTTGTCTACCGGGCCATTCCACACCAGCCGGGTGTCACGCCCGTTCCCGATCAGCACCGTTCCATGCGTACGGAGCACCTTACCGCCCACGCGCAACGTGTTCGTGATACGGTAGGTGCCCGCCGGAAAGTAGATGGTATCCTGATCACCGGCGTACAAGGTGAACTTGTCGCCAACGGTATCCAGCACACGCTGGATGGCCGGGGTGTCGTCCGTCACCCCGTCACCGACGGCGCCCGCCGCTTTCACGCTCTTCCAGTCCGAGCGCGCTTCCCAATTCAACACCGGAATCGGCGGATAGGGTCGCGGTGCAGGTTGTTGGGCGACCGCTGTGCTCCCCAGCAGCAGCAGCGCGAAAAAGCCCCAGCCGATTTCCGTGGGTATTCCGGCGAAGAGTTTATACATTGTCATTGTCCTTCCACGTGTCTCAATTCAACGTGAATCCGATCTCACCTGCCGACCACATCGGCGATTGTTCACCCGGCTGATACGCTGCACCAGGGAAAGCGGTAAGTGGGCTACCACAGCGGCCGCATACCAACCTGCGCGATTAGACACCGGGGGTGAGAACAGCAACGAGCAGGTGTTGGTCGAACATCTCTGTTCCTCCGGCACCGGGAAAGTGGTACCTTTACCATGAATCGCTTGCGATCGGCAGGGAAACGCCTTCCCTTGCCGAAGTAAACAGCCCAGGGCCACCGGGCCTGTTATTTCACCGGAAAGCGAGACGATTATGGCGTTGCAGATCAATTCCCAGGAAACCATCCTCTTCATCGGTGACAGCATTACCGATTGCGGACGCCGCGGCGGCGCTGCTCCGCTGGGCGAGGGGTATGTGCGCTTTTTCCATCACCTGCTCACCCTGCGTGAGCCGGAGAAAAGCGTGACCATTATCAACAAAGGGATCGGCGGCGATCGCGTCACCGGGTTGCAAAACCGCTGGACCGACGATGTTCTCTATCATCAGCCCGATTGGCTCTCGATCAAGATCGGCATTAACGATCTCCACACCGTCCTCGGCGGCGAAACGAACGGGGTGACGCCGGAGATTTTTGCGCAGGCTTATGACGAGATTCTCGCACGGACGCGCGCCGCGCTGCCGCAGTGCCGGATCCTGCTGATCGATCCCTTTTATCTCAGCACGGAAACCTCGCCGAATTCCTGGCGTCGCCGCGTGCTGGACCTGTTGCCCAGCTACATCGAGATCGTGCACCAGATGCGGACGAAGTACGGCACCCGTCTGATCGAGACGCATACGCTCTTTCAGCATATACTGCGCTACCATGACGCCGATACGCTTTGCGCCGAGCCGGTCCATCCCAACGCCACCGGTCATCTGGCTATCGCCGAAGCGGTCTACACCGCGTTGAGCGCCGAGTAAGCTATAAAACACGAGCGTCCTCGCGAGCAGGTGAATATCTCCCGGTGCTCGCGAGGACGCTCGCGCGCCAGCAAGGCCGGACATCTGGTCATCGCCGAAGCGGTCTATACCGCATTGAGCGCCGAGTAAGCCATACAGCACGAGCGTCCCCGCGAGCAGGATGAATATCTCCCGGTGCTCGCGAGGACGCTCGCGCGCCAGCAAGGGCGGAACGGCGCCCGGCGTGCCTGGCTGGGAATGGAAAGACCGGTCCACGGTCATGGCCGGATTGCCGGCGGAATGCCTGTCTTTACAACTCAATGCGGATGTATACCACTTTGGTGCCGTTCTCGGTCGGAAATATGGCATCCACCACATTCGATGGGGGCGTACCGCCGCGCGGAGCGGCGATGGCTATGCCGGAGTATTCGACGCGATAACCCTGCAGATCCAGTCGCACGGGCTTCCCGAGCGTGGTGCCATCATCAGCATCCGCGGGAATAATCGCCGTGGTACCGAGCAGATAAAAACGCCCCGTTTGGTCCTGCAGCAGGCGGCAGTATTTCGGTCGTCCGTGCTTCCCATCTCCGGGCGCGGTGAAGTAGACGTTCATCGCAGCAGGCAATTGCACCGTCTTCACCAGCCTGCCATTTTCGACGATGGCGTGACGGATGCACTGCTTCCCCCTGGTCTCCGGCCCAACGAAGTAATAGAACACATGCACACGGCCCCGGGTGTCCCGGTAAGTGTCAACGCAGGTGCCGCAGGCCGCCACCTCGGGAAATGTCTTCGAGGGAAGCGATTCGGCAACCTGCAGCTCAGTCAGTGGTTTCGCGGCCACATTTTCGGTGTTCCAGCATCCTAAACGGTTGAAGACGTAGCCCAGCGGATGCGTGGTTGCGGATTTCTCGTACCCCATGGCACTCGCCAGCACATCCCGCGTGGAGGTGAAGCTCAGCCTGCCGTCGGACTGGGGCAACACGTAGGTGTAGCAATGCTTTTCCGTTACCGGCGTGGTCCCGGTGATCCACGTGGTCGCGTCACCCGGACGGTACCCCCAGAGAAAACTCCCCGGAACAGCCCCAACGCTTTGCACCAGCGCAAGGTCGCCAAGCGCGGAGATGCCCGCGGAGCTATATGGCCAGTCATTGGTGATCCACGGCCCGGTGATGGGCTCATCGGTCAGTGCCAACACCCCCTGCACTGGCCGACCCGACCACAGGCGTGGTCTGCCATCGGGCCAGGCGATGAGATACAACCGCCCGTCGGGGCCAGCCAGGAGATGCATGGGATCTTTGCCCGCCGGGCCTTCCGCCAGGCGTATCCAGCGTCCATCCGCCGTCCGTGTTACGAGTTGCCAGGTTTTATGAAGAAAGTCGGTTCCCGGAACGGTGTAAGCGGCGAACACGCCGTCAGCCGTCCGCACGATACGGGATTGATGACCACCCCATGCATTGCCGCCATCGCCGGTGGCCGCGTGCGCGGTAATGACTTCGCAGCGCGTTACGCGCGGCATACTTTGCGTCATGACGGTGGCGCCTTCAGGGATGGTTGCTGACGTGCCCGGAGCGACAGTCACCGTACCCTCATCAATGCGTTGTGATGTACCGGAAGCGACGGTGACCAACCGCGCGATGGCTTTCAGACCGGTGATCTCGGGTGGCGAGGTAATGGTGGCGGTGATGGGTGCATCGGTGGGGTTGTGCAGCTCGACACTGAGACGGTCCTTTGTCCACTTGACGATTTCCAGCATCAGCCGGTCATCCGTCGCGGTGAGCAGGTTGCCGGCGTAGAAGGCTCCTACTTTCGCGGTATCGAGCAATGGCCAGGTGGTGTGTTCGAAACTGGCGAGATACGTCAGGGAGCCGTCGTCGCGCCAGAGGCCACACGGCCAGTTGTCGTTCACCCGGCTCACGCGCAGCGGTACCTGGAACGGCAGCGTCGCCGGCGTGATTACCTGACCGGCAATCCCCCCTTTCACGCTGGTGCAGGCGGCGTAGTAGCTGATGCCTTCCAGCATTCCGCGCGACAGCGCCAGCCGATACGGCGTTTCGCCGCCGCTGCCCAGATTGCGCATCCAGCCTTCGGTGTCGGTATCGAAGTTGAGCTGTTTGCGCGTCGTACTTGTTCCGGTGCGGATGAGGAAGCGCGCGATGAACGTCGTGCCCTTTTTCAGCACCGCTGGTTGCCCCACCGCGGGCGCGAGCCCGAACAGGCCGTTCTGGACCCGCAGGCCCGGCGTGAGCGCAATGATGCCTCCCGCCATGCCGCCGACCGGGATATCCAGCGGTTGCGTGGGATCGAGTGCACCGGTGATCGGTTTTCCCTCTTGCAACCACCAGTAACGCGTGCCCTGCACGCGCCCTAAGGCGGGGAACAGGCCGGCAGGATTGACCGGCTCCACGTCGCGCTTCAGGGTGATGGTATATTCCATCAGCGCGACGGTTTCGGTGGTTCCGTTGCCGGGAGTGAAGTTGTAATCGCGCACCACGGCGTCATACACCGTGGACGGCTCACTCGCCTGGCTTGGCGTGCCATCAAGGCCAATCCGTTCCGAACCGCCGTTGAACAGCGCGGTGGAATATTTCTCATTGATCCGTGCCTGCGTGATGACTACCGTGTTGCTGGTAAAGGGAAAGTCCAGCTTGACAGCCATATTGGCCCCCGGCACTTCGGGGAACAGCCCGGACCCTTCCGATGTTCCTTTCACCGGCATGATAATATCGCTGACGGTGCGGGAGGGCGGCAGGAAGGTACCGGTGTAGAGGAAGCCGACATCACCCAACCAGTTTTGCCGGTCGGGACAGCGGAAGATAAGGCGCGGCGGGCAAGTGCGCAAACCGGCGGTGAGCGCATCGCGCCCGTTGGCGTCGCGCGCCGTCAGGTAGATGGCATACTGCCGCGTATGGCGCAGATCGACCGTGGTATGGAAATCTTTCGTATTGGGATGCCAGCGCCGAATAACCGTGCCGCCGTCCACCAGGCATACCTCACGCAACGGCACGTCACTGCGCACACCGACGAAGATGCGCCACTGGCGACGGTTGAAGCGTTCGGGGAAGGCGTCTTTATTATTCGCCGTGAAGGTATAGACTTCCGGTCCGGCGCTCAGGATATAGCGCGCGGGCCCATCGAAGTAATTCCACAGCCCCGCGCAGAGATAACCGACGGCGTGCTCGACGGTATCGGATGGGAGAATCTGCTGATATCCGCGGGTAGCCGCCGCCACTTCGCGCGGATCGAACACCTCATGCACCACGACCGGGTTCGGGTTGGAAGAACTCTGCCCTTGCCAGTCGTAAGCGGCCGTGGCGTCTTCCAGCAGCGTGCCGGCGCGATAGGTGAAGACGGTCAGGCTCTGAAAATGCTTCAGCCGTTCATAGGGGATGGTGCCGTGCAACGGGCGGTGCGCGATGAGCGAGATGCCACCGAGCATCCAGTTCAGCGCGGGGGTCTGTACCAGGCGCTTGCCGTCGTCCGACAGCCATTGCGGGCGCGGCAGCCGGTCGGCGCCGACGACGATGGTGTGGTTGCCGGTGCGATCCTGAATATCATAGCCCGGCACGCAGGCGAACTCCGACGTCGTCTCGCGTTGGCAATCCGCGAGAAGTTGTGTGTATTTCGCCGGCGTCAGGTCAGCAAAGCCTTCCGTGAAGACGATGATCCGGTAGCCGGCTTTCTTTGCGGCCCTGGCGAAATCGCGCACGGTGCCTTTGCCATCGCTGGCGGCGGAATGGATGCCTATGAGGCCTTTGAACATTCGCAGCGGGCCGGTGATGATGGGATCGCTGATCTGCACGCCGAATTTATCCCCGTTAACTTCGGCGACTTCGGGACGGTGGCGCCACGACGGCGGCATGGCTACCTCGCCATCAGGATCGAAGTGGGGATTGAAGTTGACGACATCCGGATTCGGCGCGACCGGCGCTTTGCCGACCGGATCGCCGGTGTGATACCCCCCAAAACCTTTCGCCAGCGCCGGCTCTCCCAGCCAGCGATACAGGTTCAGCAGCAAGCGTCCGGTATCGCTGGGTGTCTTCCCATCACCTTTACGCAGGATCATGCCGTCAACCGGCCCATAATTCGCCTCGGAGTTGCGCCCGTTGAGGGTATACCCCAACTGGTGCGTATACGCCGGATTGATGGCACAGGCGGCGAGACGGCCAGCGCCGATCGGGCGCACCGCCACCAGCGTAGTATCCTGCTTATGCTCCGGTAGCTCAATCTCCCGCATATTCACTTCGACGATTACCCGCGCCGTCGGCATGGCTTTTACCAGCGGAATCCATACCGCGCCGCAGACGAAGGGGGTCGTGGTGTAATTGTCATCGAAACGCCCATTCACAGAAGGATAATAGCAACGTTTGACGCCGTCGGTCGCCGGGTGTGGCGTCACGGCGTCCGTCCAGCAGTAATAGTTGTCACCGTAAACGCGAAACTTCCCGAAGGCATGGTCAGTATCGCGCACGCAGGCCTGCACGAGTTGGATGTCCCACGGCCGCATCCGCGTGTTCCACTGCCGCGCCAGCGCGCCTCCGCCGTCCGTCTGGTTGGTATACACGAGCACGCCGCCGCCATCGCGGGCAAAGCGCCACACCAGGTCGAGATTCGCGGTAAAGAAGCGCATCCGCTGCCCGAATATCTGATACTCTGCGCCGTACCAGGGGAACTTATCGAGCACCACGACAGTGAAGCGTTTCATGAAAGCGTAGGTCAACGGTTCATAGATGCTCTGGGTCACATAGCCATACCCGGCGTCACCCAGTTCCTTCGCGTATTGCGCGTCGATCTGCGGCTCGGTGCCGAGAAAAAGAATCGCCGGCGACAGTACCGGCGTTTCCGCGATACAAGCTATTGCGCATACCAGCAGCAACACCACCAGACCATATATTCGCATCAGCGCCTCCTGGATTAATTATTGGTTACCGTTCCGGCCCTCTGGCGCGCGAGCGTCCTCGCGAGCACTCCGGTGGTTTCGATACGACCGTCCGTGGCCTACTCTACCACCGGAGTGCTCGCGAGGACGCTCGCGCGCCAGAGGGCCAACGGTATCGCTATCCGACCTGCCGGTACCGGATCAGCACCGCTTGTGGCCGACTGGTAGAGCGCATGGTATAGCCGTCCTCCAGCAAGCGTCGCCCGGGAAGGCGAACCGGTTCTGGGTGATCGAGATCGGTGAGTTCATAGACCGCGTCGGGGTCCAAACCATGTAGACGGCAACAGAGCGAGGTGTCCTCCGCGTCTTTCCGGCGGAAACTCTGCACGATGCCGGCGCCGGTTTCCGGGCAGTGGAACTGCCAGGCCATCCAGCGGGTGTTGTCCAGGTGATACTCGGTCAGGGGGTAGTAGTCGCCCAGGAAGGCATTGGCGACTTGCCGCCACTCCGCCACCGCGCGGCGGAAAGGCGGCCAGTCAATTTCGCCCAGGAGTTGATAAATGCGCGCCTGCCCACAGTAGTGTTGCATGGTCGCCTCACAGATCTCGCGGGGCATCAGCGCCAACGCGGGGGTGAGATGGCTTCGCCGGTCGTAATCATCTTCGACATAGGCGATCCCGCCCGTATACGGCACCCAGGTCGCCAGGCCATACATCTGCCCCTGGTTGCCGATGTGCAGCGGGGCAGGATCATCCGGTGAGAAAAAGCGGCCTTGAGGCGTCTGGAAGTCGCTGCGCAGCAGGATCACCGCGCGGCGCAAGGTTTCCAGGTCATTGCGGCGCCCGCCGGAGGAGCAGGTATCGATAACCAGGTTGGGATGCCGCTGGTGCAAGGCATCCCAGAAGGCCAGATACCCCTGGACATACCGGTTCTCCGTCATGCCTTGACGGTCGGGGGTATCGTTGGCGCGCCAGAACGCGAGCGGATCGATGTTGAAGTCCTGCCGATACAGGTCCAGGCCACGGTTCGTCAGGTAGTCGTCAATCAGCTCGGTGACCCAGGCGCGGGCTTCCGGTTGGCCGAGGTTCAGCAGGCGATCACCGTCGCCAACCTGCAAACACCACTCCGGATGGGTTTCCGCCAGCCAACTGCCCGGACTTACCCGTTCCGGCTCGAACCAGAGAATCAACCCCATCTCCTCGGCGTGCGCTTTCTCCGCCACGGCCTGAATGCCATGCGGAAAACGTGTTGCGTCCGGCTCCCAGGTGCCCACCTGGCTCCAGTGTTCACCGCAGGGATACCAGCCCGCATCGACCCACCAGTAATCCAGATCGATGCCGTTCCGACGCCAGGTGTCGATGAAGTCCATTTGATTCGCTTCCGTCTGATCGGGGCCGACGATCATCAGACTGGAGAGCAGCGGTGTAGCCGCATTCCCCGCCATGCGTGGGGTGTTGTGCGCCAGCATCCAGCGTCGCCACACGTTTTGCGACCGCGTATACTCCCCCTGCCAGAACTGCAGCACGATGAGCGGGGAGCGTACTTCCTCCCCCGGTTGCAAGATGAGCGAGGTCAATTCCTGCCCACCGGTGATGCGCAAATTATCGGCAGCGTCACGGCTGAACCCGGCGGCCCATTGTCCCGGCCAACCGAGCACGGCGATGAGTCCGCCGGTATCGAACGCGAGGTTATAACACGGATACGCGCCATAGGTAGGACGTCCCCCGGAGGGGATGAAGGTATGCCGGCTTTCGGGTTCCAGCAGGAGCGCGTGCGGCTGATAACTGCCGGGCGCCGTGAGATCGCCATCCAGATAATGGAGAAGAAATTCCGTCTCCCGTCCGCGCGTAACGGTCAGATCCAGCCCCTGCAGATCGGTGAGCAGCGGGGTGGCGATCTTCCCGATATTTTTCCAATAGACCGTCCATTCCACCGTGGGGAAATCGTCGTAGACCACCGCGACACAGCGCACCTGCAGCGGGCCGTCGGGATCGTTCCAGACGAAGGAATATTGCGTGCGGTGCGCATCCAACACACACTTCACTTCGTGGCGTGGCCAGGTCGCCAGCAGCGCCGCTCCATCAGTTCCCGCACAGGTGAATGAAAAGGGCACCACGCCGGCGTAGCACAACAGATGCTGATCGAGCCAGGCATCGCGCTGGGCAAATTCCGTTAGTGTTGGGATGGGGAGCATAGACATTTCCTTTCGACGGATAATACTTGTTTCACATTCGGCGACAACACCTGTCATCCTTGCGAGCAAGCGGTATGCCAGGGGGATATTTTGCTATTGATGGCGTGCAATCGCGGTAACCACGCCCTGAAGGACGTGGCCAGGGCCTTGGGAAGCACGCTGAAGCGCGCTTTGACGGCACTCAACGCTTTCTTTACACTGTGGCCTAGCAAATTCACCTTGACGCTATTGGATATGTGCCAGAGAGTCGAAGCCGTTGGTGGAGCGTGGTTTCACTCCTGCACACGTGGTGGCTATGCGCAACCACGCACCACGGCGGGCGCGGACTACCGAGGTTTCACCTTGCGCTATTGCGTTTCGGTCTTCGTGAGCTATCCGATGTGAAGTTCCGACCTGCGGCATAAATGTCGGGGCCTTTCGGTTTACCGCCAAGTCGCAGAATCATCAACTGCGGTAGTAATATTAGAGGCCGTCTGAAAGAAACCAGGAACTCTTGCTGCGATTTTTTGCAACGGGGGCCAAACTGACAGGTAATTCCGCGCAGGCAGGGAAGTATTTACCCGTTCTGGTCGCTCTGGCGCGGGGACGCTCGCGCGCCAGAGACGCCGGAACGGGTACGAAATATTGAACCAGCCTTCGCACCCACTGCCTGCAGGTATCTTACACGAGGGAAATGAGCACGCATGCATAATCGCACACGGAAATACGATGTCGCCGCCTATATCTGGCCGTCTTACACCGGGGATGAACCGCGCACGCGTATGTTTTGGCCCGAGGGCAATGGCGAGTGGGAGACGGTGCGCAAGGCGGAGGCGAAATTTCACGGGCATAGTTGGCCGCGCCGACCGCGGTGGGGATATTGTAACGAAGCCGATCCGTCGGTGATGGAGATGCAGATCGACGCCGCCGCCGACCACGGGATTAATGTCTTCATTTATGACTGGTACTGGTACGACGGACGCCCCTTCCTGGAGCAGTGCCTGAATAATGGCTATCTCAAGGCGCGCAACAATGACCGGGTGCAGTTCTACCTGATGTGGGCCAACCATGATGTCACCCACTGCTGGGACAAACGGATTGCGCACATCGAAGACAACATTATCTGGCGCGGATCGGTGGATCGGCAGGAGTTCGAAACCATTGCCCGGCGGCTCATCGAGCACTACTTCACGCACCCATCTTATTACACCATCGACGGGAAGCCCGTCTTCATGATTTACGACCTTAATAAGCTGGTCAGCGGTCTGGGGGGCGTCGCGGCGGCGGCTGATGCCTTTGCCTGGTTCCGCGCGCAGGCCGTACAGGCGGGGTTGCCGGGACTGCATCTGCAGCTCACGAGTTATGGTGCCAACCACCTCAACCTGAGTGGTGTCGACACCGAGGCCTGCCCGACCCCCGGCGAAGCCGTGCGGCGCCTCGGGTTCGACAGCCTGACCCATTATCAGTTCGTCCACTATACCAATATCGACCGGGACTATGCGGAGATCATCCCCGATATGCTGACGGAGTGGGCGCTGATGGATGAAGTGTACGACGTGCCGTATTATCCCCACGTCTCCATCGGCTGGGACAACAATCCGCGCTACCAGACCCTGCGTTCCGGCATCGTCAAAAACAACACGCCGGCGGAAGTCCGCAAGGCGCTCGAACTGGCACGCAATTATGCCGATCGCCACCCCGACCAACCGCCGCTCATCACCATTAACAGTTGGAACGAATGGACCGAGACCAGCTACCTAGAGCCGGACGACCTGTATGGCTACGGCTATCTGGAGGCGGTCAAAGCGGTGTTTACGGAATAAGGTTCCCCCCGGATCAATCCGGGGTTTGGGACTGACCGGCTGAAGCCGGCCACGTGCCGGCGGGACGCCCAATGCCGTTAAAATAAGCATCCTTCGCCGGGACACCAAGGTGATTGTGTCACCCATAAGCGTTATCGCTCTCACACGCGTAGGCAGACAACGCAAAAGGGAACCG
>Ga0073936_10001807_pt1 | contig 32631 bp, 29 predicted proteins | sample AliMusrvi5mmetaG_FD_87041 | JGI IMG/M metagenome (GOLD analysis project Ga0073936, IMG submission 87041) | Freshwater lake bacterial and archeal communities from Alinen Mustajarvi, Finland, to study Microbial Dark Matter (Phase II) - Alinen... | ecosystem: Environmental > Aquatic > Freshwater >...
AGCCATCGCCCAATCGTCAATCACCAACACGTCAATGCGGCCCAGACGCGCCAGCAAACTGCGCAGGCTGCCGTCAGCGCGCGCGATCGCCAGATCGCGAAACAGCATGGGAGCACGCAGGTAGAGTGCCGAATAACCATCGCGGCAAGCCTTCTGTGCCAGCGCGCAAGCGACGAAGCTCTTGCCGACACCGGTGGGTCCGAGCACGAAGATATTTTCGTGTTGAGCGGCCCAAACCGAGTTCTGCGCCAGCGCACGGATCACGTTCTTATCCAAACCGCGAGCGCTGCGATAGTCGATCTCTTCAACGCATGCACCCTTGAGCTTGGCTGCATTCAATCGCCGTTCCAGTGCCTGATTCTCTCGCCATGTCCACTGTTGATCCACCAGCATGCCGAGCCGTTCCAGAAAGCTCAGCTCGTGCGTTGCCGGGTCCTGATCCTGCGCCTTCAATGCTTCCACCATGCCTGGCAACCGCATGGCTATCAGTTTTTCAATCATCGGTTCTTGTAGCATGTGTATTCTCCTATTCAAAGTATTCCGAGCCCCGGATGTTGTCGTGCGGCGGTGTAGAGGCAGCCGGAGGCGAAGACAGAGGCGTCTGATCCAACGCATTTTTCAAAATCGATTTGACGCTCTTATAGCGGCATGCACCGGCCAGCACGGCGCGTGCGGCCGCCGCCTCTACGCGTTGTGACGAATATTCCTTCGCTAGCCGGATGATCCCCAGACAGCCCCGATAGCCCATCTCCGGATGTGGCATGTCGCCCATCATGCGTTCGAACAAATGCGCGGTGTTGGGGCCAATGCTGCCGGCCCAATGGATCATGCGCGAGGGTGTCCATTCCAGGTGTGCGCGATGACTCTTCGGGCGATGCTCGTCAACGCTGACCACTTTGCCGCTTCCGCGGCTGCGGACATGCGATGCCACGCGTGTGCCTTTGTGCAGGATCTCGACCGTGGTTGGCGTCGAGCGGATCTCCACCAACTCGTGTACCAGGTTGTAGGGCACGCTGTAGAAATTAGAATCGAAGCTCACGTGATAATCGATGTTGACGCGGGCGCGGGACCACTCACTGAGGTCGAATGGCTGGCTGGGCAACGGCTGTAACGCCGGCCTGTCCACGGACTCCCACAGGCTGGCACGCGTGCCTTCTTTCTTGCGGAAGGGCCGATGGTTCATCTTCGTCAATAACTCGCGGATTGCCGCGTTCAGATCCGCGAGAGAAAAGAACTTGCGATGGCGCAGCGCCGCCACGATCCAGCGTTGCGCCACCTGAACGGCATTTTCGACGATGGCTTTGTCGCGAGGTTTGCGCGGCCTGGCGGGCACGATTCCGAAGCCGCAGTGCACCGCAAAGTTGTAGTAAGTCGGATTCAGATCCGGATCATAGCGGTGCGCCTTGGTGACTCCGGTTTTGGTGTTATCGGGAACGGCAATGGCCGGGATGCCGTGAAAGTATTCGAAGGCGTGGACGTGGCACCCCAGCCAGGCTTCCATCTGCTGATCACGAGTGGCCTCGGCCCAAGTATAGGAACTGGCGCCGAGGGCAGCCACGAATAGCGGCGCCTGCCAGCACTCGCCGCTATGGCGGTCATAAACGGGAATCGTCGCGCCAGCCCAATCGACGAACATCTTCTCGCCTGCTTTGTGCTCCTGGCGCAGTACCATGTCCAGCTTCGAGCGCCACCGCTGGTACAGATAGCAGTAACGCGAATAGCCGTAGCCATCCGGGTTGACCTGCCGGTATTCCTCCCACAGCAACTGCAGAGTTAGATTCTTGTGTTCGCGCAGTTCTGCGTGAATCCGGGCGAAGTCTGGCGGTAGACGCCTGGGTGGCTTGTCTGCGGCCTGTTCCCCACGCGGGAACAGTTCGGCCTCTAGCCGCTTCTCGTCCCAATCCTCGGGTAGTGGCCAGGTGAGACCAGCCGACTCGGCTCGCTTCAGGTACTTGTGCACCGTGCTGACGCCGACCGCGCAGCTTCGCCCGATCTGCTGGTAACTCAGCTTGAGTTCATATCGGAGGCGCAAAACCTCTCGTAGTTTTCGCATGGACAGTCTCCTTGCCGGCACTCTGATCCTCCCTTGGAGGGTTCATTGTGCCGGGATAATGTCCAGCGCCGCTACGCCTGTGGAAAACATTCCTGGCCATCGCGAACGCCATTCCTGGGATATGCGAAATCTGTTCGCCTTCCCGCAGGAATCACTGTTCGCTTTCAGCCAGGAATACTGTTCGCCTTCCTACAGGAATCGTTTTCACGTTCACTCAGGAATGCTGTTCGCCTTGGCCAGGATTCCGCAACACTCCCTGTGGCCGAAAACCACCACCTTGGTGGATTCCGGCCATCTGTTGCAACCAAAGGTGTTAACCGAATCAACAAGATGCATTTTGGTGAAACACATGCAGTGTAATTGGCGTCGATTGAGACGAGGGATTGAATATGAAACTGATTACCAACAAAATCTTCCGGACCGCTTCGGTGGCAATGATCGCGTTTGCAGGACTTACGTTCGCACAGGATCAGCCGCAGCAGCAACCCAATCAGGGTGGCTGGCGGAGGTTCGGCGACGCAACGCCCGCCCCGCAGGCCGGCCAGCGTGCGGATACTCCAGAAACCTACCCACAGGATCCAGGGCAGCCTCCACCGCCGATGCAGCAACAGCAGGCCGTCCCGGCGCAACTGACCTTGCGCCAGGGCACTTTCGTCACGGTGCGCATCAACCAGATGCTCTCCTCTGACCGCAACCAGCCGGGCGATTCCTTCACCGCAGTGCTCGACAGGCCCATCGTGATCGATGGCGTTACAGTCGCCTATCGCGGACAGACCGTTGCCGGTCGAGTGGCCGAGGCCCAGAAAGCCGGACGCGTTCAGGGTACCTCGAAACTGGGCCTGGAACTGACTGACATTTCGCTGGTCGACGGCCAGCAGCTTCCCCTGCGTTCGCAGATGTTGGCTCGTAACGGCGACACCTCTGTCGGTAGCGACGTCGGCGCGGTTGCCGGCACCACAGCGGTGGGTGCCGCAGTCGGAGCCGCCGCTGACTGGGGCCGTGGCGCCGCGATCGGGGCCGGTGCAGGCGCAGCAGCAGGTGTCGCTGGTGTTCTGCTAAGCCGTGGCCGCCCGACCGTAATCTACCCGGAAGCCGTGATGACGTTCCGCGTGGAAACGCCGGTGACGATTTCCACCGCACAGGCTCCGCAGGCTTTCCGCTACGCGACTGCCGAAGATTACGGACGCCAGGACGGCTCGCGCCCGCCTCCGAGCTTGCATCAGCGCTCAGATATGGCGCCGCAGCCCATGCCTTACTACTATGGACCTGCCTATGATCCGTATTACTACGGATACGGGCCTTCGGTAGGGATCTATGTGGGGCGTGGCTACTACGGACGAGGCTATTACCGGGGAGGTTTCCGTCGTTAACGGAAGCCGGGGACGTCGCGATGGCGGCGTCCCCTTTGATCTGCTACTGGGACTTCTCTTTTACCTTCTCCGCGCCTGATTCCACCGCGCCTGCCGATTTGTGAACCACCGCTTTGGTTCCGTTCTTCACTGCCGTCCCCGCCTTTACCGCACCTTCACCGGTCTTGACCGCCGCGCCCTTTACCGCATTGCCCGTCTTAACGGCTGCGGTCTTGGTGGCCGATTCGGTTTTATCGGCCGCGTGGCGAGTGGCATCGCTGGTCTTAATGGCTGCACCCTTGGTCACTTCGCCTGTTTTCACCGCAGCGCCCTTAGTTGCTTCGCCGGTTTTTACAGCCGCGCCTTTGGTTACCTCACCTGTTTTTACTGCGGCGCCCTTGGTCGCCTCTTCCGTCTTGACGGCGCCCTTTTTTACCGCGCCCCCGGTCGCCACAGCCGCTTTTTTCGTTGCCTCGCCAGTCTTGACCACAGCCTGCTTGCTGGCGCCGCCCGCCTCTTTAATATCTTCCTTGGCTCCACCTGGTTTGGCATCGTCCGCTGCAAGTGCCAGCAGGCAAAGCAGCGGCGCGGCCAGAATGACCGATGTGATTCTCATTGGTTCCAATTCTCCCTGAGTACCAGTTTACTTCGACTTAGCGGTCTACGGGTATAATTTGAAAAGCGGGGTGAAGCAGCTACATTGAGCATGAATAGAAACCGGTTCGGGATGTGGATCACCCTGGCCTCCATCTTCATGTTGTTTGCCGGCCTGGTGGCGGCCTACGCCTTTGCCCTCGCCCGCCAGGGACTGTGGCGCCCGGTGAAGATTCCGCCCCAGATGTGGGCCGGTTCGGTGGCATTACTGTTCAGCAGCATCCTGCTGGAACTAGCCCGCCGATATCTGCGGCGCGCGATGTTCCACACCTATCGCAAACTGCTGTGGGCGGCGTTTGCGTTGGGATGTCTGTTTCTGGTCTGCCAGTCGCTGGCGTGGGTCAATCTCGCCGTGCAGGGCGTGTTTATGAAAGGCAACCCGCATGGCTCCATGTGGTACGCCTTCACGGGTTTTCATGCGGCCCACCTCGCCGGAGGGATGATCGCCATGGTCATGTTGCTCATCGGCGCCGGCAAGTTAAACGCTGACCACGGTGAACCTCCTCTGCGCAGGCATAGAAGCTTCGCCATGGTCACGGCCATGTACTGGCACTTCATGGGCGTTTTGTGGGCCGCCCTGTTCGGACTGCTGAACTACTGGAATCAGGCGTAATAAGCAGCGTTTACTTCAATGAACCTGCTGTATTCCGCAGGGACTTCATCCAACACGAAAATTGAGCTGGTGGGGCAAACGGGAATGCACGCACCGCAATCGATGCACTCATCCGGATGCACATAAAGCTGTGCTGCTTCGGCGAAGCCGGGTTCATCTTTGGTCGGGTGGATGCAGTTGACCGGGCAAGCTTCCACGCAGAGTTCGTCTTTGGTACAGGTATCGGTAATAACGTAGGCCATTGGTATCTCCGCTAGGATAATGGCAATTGGCGCGCCAAAAGCAATGTGTTGTATTTCAGCAAGTTGCCGCGCTGCGAATTGCAGCCCGTGTGGGATTTCACCCACTTTCCACAACCCGCTAGTAGAGAATTCGCGTGCGGATTGTGCCTTTTACCTCATCGAGCAGCCGCTTCAGATGCATCGATTCCGTCTTTTCCCCAGACTCGATGTCGATCACAACATAGCCGATTTTGGCGTTGGTTTGCAGGTACTCGCCGGCGATATTGATCTCGTTCTCAGAGAAAATGGCGTTGATTTTTGACAGCACGCCCGGTTGATTGTGATGGATATGCAGCAGGCGATGTTTACCCGGATGTTCCGGCAGCGACACCTCAGGGAAATTCACCGCGGAAAGCGTGGAGCCGTTGTTGCTGTACTTGATCAGCTTCCCTGCGACTTCGATGCCGATGTTCTGCTGGGCCTCTTCGGTCGAGCCACCGACGTGCGGCGTAAGCAGCACATTATCGAACGATCGCAACGGAGACACAAACTCGTCTTTGGCGGTCTTGGGTTCCACCGGGAAGACGTCGATCGCCGCCCCGGCCAGGTGCTTCGAAGTCAGCGCCTCAGCCAGCGCCTCGATATCGATGATCGTCCCGCGCGCCGCGTTGATCAGCTTCGACCCCGGTTTCATCAGCGCCATTTGCTCAGCGCCGATCATCTGGAACGTCTGCGGAGTCTCCGGCACGTGCAGCGTGACGACGTCAGCCGCTCCCAGCAGGTCCTCCAGCGTCGCCACCGGACGCGCGTTGCCCAGCGCCAGTTTGGTCTCGACGTCGTAATAGATCACCTGCATGCCGAGCGCTTCAGCAAGCAGACCGACCTGCGTACCGATATGCCCGTAACCGACAATTCCCAGGACCTTGCCGCGCGCTTCGTTCGAACCCGTGGCCGTCTTGAGCCAGCCCCCGCGATGCGTGGAGGCGTTGCGGAACGGAATGCCCCGCATCAGGAAGATGATTTCCGCCAGCACCAGTTCCGCCACGCTGCGCGTGTTGGAAAACGGTGCGTTGAATACAGGGATGCCGCGATCGCGCGCCGCATCCAGGTCCACCTGATTGGTGCCGATGCAAAAACAGCCCACGCCGGTCAGCCGGGGAGCATTCTCGAAGACCCGCGCCGTCAACTCCGTCGCCGACCGTATGCCCACAAAATAGGCATCGCTGATGCACTCGATCAACTGATCCTCCGGCATTGACTTGGCGTGATAATCGATCTCCGTGTATCCATCAGCCCGGAATGCGTCGACGGCGCTGGCGTGAATTCCCTCCAGCAGAAGGATCTTGATCTTGTTTTTTTCGAGTGAGGTTTTGGTCATTCGGGGCTTAGCTGTCGCAGGAACCTGCTAACTATGAGGTTATCACGACTCCGCCGCCAGGTGCCCGCATCGTGGGGCAGGCTGGCAGCCAGCAGCCGATTGGAAATCGGCCCACTGGCTCGATTGACCGCACCAACTGAATAGGATTAGATGTAGAATCAACTTAGCAATTCGATTGCTGCGATATTTGAGGCTTGCTGGCCGATAAGCACCTGAGGCCAGATTGGATATGTCAGCGTTGTGGCCGCAGTGCCAACACGTCCGCTTGACCAGACCCGCCGCCGTGCGGTTCAGGTGTATTGCTCTGCTATGGGCTGTCTTCTGCGCCCCGGCGTTGGGATTGGATACCACCCGTGTCTACCTGATCGGTACTGACAACTCCTTCCCCTACCATGTTTTGAGGCCTGATGGCAGCGCGGAGGGCATGACCGCCGAAGTCGTCCAGGAGGCTGCACGGCGTACCGGCATCCGCATGCAGTGGGTGATCCGCCCGCAAGGGCCGTTTAAGGCAATCACGGAACACTCCGTCGACCTTTGGCCCCTGCTTTCGATATCGCTTCAATCCCCGTCCCAGGTCCATCTCACCAAGCCCTACTTGACCAACACTTATGTTGGAGTCACCACGGATTCTGCATTGGCTACACCTGCGGGACTAAGTGCCGTAAAGCGCGTGGGAGTTGTCAATTACATGCTGGCTACTAAAATCGCCAAGACAATCTTCCCCAACGCACAGATCGTCTTCAACGCCTCGCGCTATGAGGTAATGAGCACCTTGTGCAAAGGGCTCACCGACATGATGGTGACCGAGGCCCGAACCGCGCAGGCCCTCGTCCTGAACCGGCCGGAGTCCTGTTCGCAAGCTCGCTTCGCCATGATCGGGATGAACGTGCCACCGTCTCAACTTGGAATCGCCTCGACTCAGGAGGCGGCCCCGGTGGCGGATCTGCTGCGTGCTGAAATCACCAGAATGCAGGCAGATGGGACAATGACGCAGTTGCTGTGGCGCTGGAACTACTTCTACGGCGGCGAAGCAGATGCCCTGTACAGGGCAGAAGAAGCCAATGAGGCGAAACAGCTCTCACTCCGCCTGGCTGCTACATTGGGAGTGTTTTCGATCCTTCTCCTTTTCCTGCTCTTCCGGGTCAAGCGGGCCAAGCAGGCTGCCGATGCGGCGAACTCCGCGAAATCGCAGTTCCTGGCCAATATCAGTCATGAGATCCGCACACCTCTCCATGGCATCATCGGCATGAGCCGCATCCTGGCCGAATCCAAGCTGAAGCCGGAACAGCAGGAGTCGGTCGATCTCATTGTCAGCAGCGGCAGAACGCTGCTCACCATCGTGAATGATCTGCTGGACCTGGCCCGCATCGAAAAAGGGCATTTCGACCTGAACCCGGCCGCGGTGTCGCCTGCCGAGCTGATTTCGCAAGTTCTGAAAGTCTTCTATCCTCAGGCTGCTGCAAAAGGCATTTCGATCCAATGCTCCGGTTTGGACCGGCTGCCGCCGCTGATCGTGGCAGATTCGGCTCGTGTCAGGCAGGTGCTGAGCAATCTCCTGGGCAACGCCTTGAAGTTCACCGGCAGCGGTTCGATCAACGTAGAGGTGGATTGGGAACCGGACGCCTCTACCCAGCGTCTCAAGCTCTCCGTTACGGACACGGGGATTGGTATATCGGCCGAAGGCAGAAGAAAGCTCTTCAAGAAGTTTTCACAGGCGGAATCGTCCATCGGTCGGCGCTTCGGGGGAACCGGACTCGGGCTTGCCATCGCCAAAGAACTCGTGACAGCCATGGGCGGGGAGATTGGTGTCGAGAGCAGGATCGGCGAAGGCTCAACCTTCTGGTTCTGGATTCCCGCGGCTGTCCCGGCCGCCACGCCGGAGCCGTCACCGGCTTTGTCGGTGGCTGAGCAAGAGCATCCTCCCTCCGCTTCCATCCTGCTGGTGGAAGATAATGCGGTGAATCAGCGCATTGCCTTGAGCCTGTTGCGGAAGGCCGGGCACTTTGTGATCGCCGCCTCCGATGGCGAGACGGCTTTGCGCCAATGGAGGTCGCATCCCTTTGACGCAATCTTCATGGATTGCCACATGCCCGGGATCGATGGCTACGAGGCGACCAAAGAGATTCGCAAAGCGGAAGATGGCCGTAGCCGCATACCGATCATCGCGTTGACCGCCTCCGCCATGAATGGCGAGCGCGAGCGCTGCCTGGAATCAGGGATGGATGACTATCTGGCCAAACCGATCGATCTTGCCGAACTGGACCGCGTGCTGAAGCGATGGGTGAACAGGGGTGTTCAATCTTCCATCGCGACAGGCAAGGCCGCCAACAAGAACGTGACAAATGCTTCGGAGCGGTGACCCGGGCCAAAGACATTTGACAGCCTGCGTGCGCCGGCAATCTTCGGCGTAGCCTCTCTTGGTGCTGTGCTGTCCAGCCATTCCGCGCAGCGGCCCAGCTCATCGCGCAACTCTTCGATTCGCTCCAACTGGTCGTCGTCCCCTTCGTCCTCCGCCTCGGCCTCGGCAATATCAAGATCCTGCTCGATAATCTGTAGCAGTTCCTGCAGGCAGCTGATCGCCGGGAGCGGTTGCAGCCAGCCGTTTTCCGCGTTCTCAATGACCGCCGGATCGCTCAGTCGAATGTTGCTCGAAAGGCAGGCGATCAGGAAGCCCTCCTCCGATGGTTCGCAGGTGAGTACTTCGAGTAGGTCGCCCTCGCAAAATGCTCGCTGGAAATGATCGGCGAAGTCGCGGCCTACACGCAATCGCAGCCCTGGGAAGAAATCCGCAATACGCAGATGAGGCAGCTTCGGAGGAGGCTGGTCCATATAACTGAACTCGTCATACTCGTCGTCATCTTCCACTTCGGCAGCCGGCAAATCGGGCGGGAGTTCCACGTCTTTATCGGAGCCCATGCAGGCGCTTCGGGCCGCCGCTTCCTCTGCCGTCAATTCGGCCACCACGCCGCTCTCGATTGCACTCGCGGCCCGCAGCAGCCGTTCGCGTCGAGCCGGATCCGGACAGTTCCCCGCAGTGGTGCGCAGCAGTTGCGCCGCCGCTTCCCGCTGCGCGCCGCCGCCAGCCATCGATTCATAGGTGGCGAGCAGCCCCTCCACCGACTCGGGAGGCAGCACAGGCATCAAGCCGGCAAGCGTTTCAAACGGCCCCATATCTTCCATTGCTTTGCTACTTATTGATCTCGAAGGAATCCAGCACCTTCCCTGTTGCCGAGATCTGCTTCAGCGAAAACTTCCTGCCGCTGATATCCACCAGGCTCATCGAATTCTCCTGCGACTGGAATTTGTTGGTGAACGGCTGCCAGCTGGCGGCATCAGTGGTCTGTTCCGGATTGTACAGGCCCGCGCCGCCCGCGCCGCTCACAATGTAAATGACTCCTTGCGGCTTCGCCGTGGTGCCGTCTCCAAATCCTTTATCCAGCGTGAAATCTCCATCCACCTCGCCCTTCGGCCCCATCGCCGTGCCGTCTTTCTGCGGCTTCGGCGTGAACTTCAGCGGGAAACTGCGCTGATAGTTGTGGACGTGACCCGCGAAGACAATGTCCACGTGATTGGCCTCAAAGATCGGCGCCAGCAGCCGCATCCACTGATCGGTGAAGTGCGACTTGGAGGAGTTAAAGCCGGGGTGATGAAACGCCACAAAGCGAAACGTCGCTGACTTGGCCGCGGCGAGATCTTTCTTGAGCCACTCCTGTAGCGCCGGGCTCGACCAATCCATGTATTTGTTGGCGTCAAGCACAGTCCAGTGCGAGTTGCCGTAGTCGAACGAGAAGTTCGCCATGCCGGGGTAACGCGGCTCGGCGGCCGTTAGAAACGCGGGCTGCGCATCGGTATTCCCTTCGATGACGTGTGACTGCTTGACTGCACCCTTCGCTGCCACAGGCCCGTTGAGCGGCTGGTCCCAATAGAGAAAGTAAGCCAGCGCATCCGGGAAGCGGCGATAGTGCGGCAGGTCCGTATCGTGATTGCCCGGCGCGGCGATAAACGTCGTCGAGCGGATCAGCGGAGCGCCGGTGGTGGCACTCGCCTCGTCGGCATTATAGACGGGGAAATACTTGGTACGGTATTCGCTGATGCGGCCTGAGCTATAAACAATGTCGCCGGGGATAAATACGAAGTCCGGTTTCGCAAGCCACGTCTGATAGGCCACGCCGCGCTGCCCGGCGGTATTAGCGGCACAGTCGCCGAACAGGACGAAGCGGTAAGGCTGCGAAGCGGACTTGCGCGCCTTGGCCGTCGCCTCGAAGACCTGCTTGCCTGCCAGCAGCACGCGGTATTGAAACTCCTCACCGGGAACCAGCTTTGTCATGTTCGCGCGATAGATCAGATGCGGCTCGATGGGATCTGAAGCCGCCGGTCCTGCCGGGGCAGAGGCCACCTGCGATGCCGGCTTCGCTGCCGCGCGCCATTTCGCGTCCTTCGACGTCTTGACTTCAACCGACCACTCGGCCGGCGTGTTGGCGGTGTGCCACATGAGCACCAGGCTCTCCTGGGCCGCGAGCTTCGGTGCATTGCCCAGTTGCAGATACGGTTTTTCAAGGAAGGGCTGACCGGATACCGGGATAGCCGTAAATAGAAGTGCCGTGATGAGGCGCAGGGACATATTGGACGTTATTCCTTTTGTTCGTGACAGAACGCGCAGCCGATGCCCGCCTTCTTCTCTTTGTGGCAGGCGATGCAGCCAGCCATGGAAATGTCGGTCTCCTTCGAGATCTCTTCCCGCTCGGCTACCGGTCCGTGGCACTCCTGGCAGGTATTGCCCTTCGCCAGGTGCAGCTTGTGGTTGAAGTTCACGTAGGACGGCACAGCGTAGACCTGCTCCCATTTCACCGGGCGCTTCATCTTATCGAGCGCAGTGATGCGCTGGATGTGCGGACTGTCCGTCTTAATTGACGAGTGGCACTGCATGCAGACCGTGGTGGAAGCGATGAGCATGCGCTCGCCCGGGTCCGGATTCGGGTGGCACATCTTGCACGCCAGTTTCAGGGTGCCGGCGTGGTGTTTGTGACTGAACGGCACCGGTTGCTTAGGAGCCTCCGCAAAAGCGGCTGTCGCCAGAAGGAACAGCACCAGTATCGCTAGGTGCCAGCGGAAGTCACGTGTCCTCAAAGGTGGGACAGGCGGTTTCGCCTGTCCGCTCGCTTGCGAGCGCATTCTTTCACACCATTGGAGAAAGCGGTCTGCCTTTCTCATAGATTCTTCATCCGCAACTGCTCCGCCAGATACTCCGACGCCCGCATCGACAGCGACAAAATCGTCATCGTCGGATTCTGCCACCCGCCAGTCACAAACGCCGAACCATCCACAACAAACAAATTCTTAATATCGTGGCTCTGGCTGTACTTATTCAACACGCTCTTCTTTGGATCATCGCCCATGCGGCAAGTGCCCAATTCATGGATGCTATAACCGGGAGCGTAAATCTTATCGCTCTTAGCCAGAATCTCAAAGCCCGCCGCTTTATACAGCTCCTCCTGCGTGTTTGCCGCGTCCTTGGCCATGTTCAATTCGTTCTCCGTATACTTGGCGTGGATGTGCAGCGTGGGGATGCCCCACGCATCCTTCAGATCCTTGTTGATCCGCACATGGTTCTCATAGCGAGGCAACACTTCGCCATAGATGCCGCCCGAAACGCACGACCCGCGATAACCATCCAGCTTCTTCTGCAAATCGTCGCCATAAGCCGCGAACAACTTCGGTTCCGCGCTGCCGCCGCTGCCGATAGGCAGCGCATAGCCGCGAAGGAAGTTGTTCTTCTCGCCCTTCTGCAAATTACGGGAGCGGGGGATGAACATGCCGCCGCCCATCATGCCCGGCTTGGCCTTGCCGTCCCGCGCCTCAGGCACCGATGCGACCACGCGGCAGCCATAGATCTGATCGATGAGATACCGCCCCACCAGGCCGCTCGAATTAGCGATACCGGAATTGAGCAGCAGTCGCGCGCTCTCCAGCGTTCCCGCCGCCAGCACAACCACTCGCGCCCTAACGTGGACCTCCCGCTTCGAATGCCGCTCCACGAAATGCGCGCCATTGGCGAGGCCGGTCTTCTTGTCGACTGTGATCTCGCGCACGATGGCGTTGGGAACCACATCGAGAAAGCCCGTAGCCGCGGCCTCCGGCAACAACAGATTCACCGAACTGGCGAGGCCACCCTCACCCATTGCCGCACGCATCTTTGAAACACGAATGCCCTTCGCCGAGGCCGCATCCGTGAGGCGCTTAATGGTCTGGCTATCCGGTGCGTCGCCCAGCGGCAGCAGGTTCGCGTCTGGAAACTGCGGCAGCCCTTCATTGCGGCCTGCGACCTTGAAGATGCCTTCGACTTTTGAATAGTACGGCGCAAGCTCCGCATGGTTAATCGGCCAATTCTCGCCGAAGCCATCATGGTCCTTCGCTTTGAACTCGTAATCGCTCAACCGGAACGACTGCCGCGCCCAGAACAGCGACCGCCCGCCGACGTGGCGCACTCGCACCCAGTCATAGCGCGCATCGGGCTCGTGCGTATAGGGGACCTCGGTCTCATCCACCCACTGATTGGCGTTGAACTCCGTGCCGATCACGATGTGCGGATTGCGGCCGGGCTTGCCGAAGCCGCGAAACGGAAGCTCATGCGCGGCCTTAAGGCTGCGGTCCTTTTCCAGATCGACCACAGCGCCCGCATTGAGCATCAGGCACGAGAGGTTCTTTTTCGCCAGAACATTCGCCGCCATGCCTCCGGAGTGGCCGGAGCCGATAATGAGTACGTCGTATTCTTTGATTGGCATTTGCGTGTCCTGAATTAGAGAATCGGATGGAAGTAGAGGCCGGTGTTGCCACCGCGGCGGCGGCTGCCGGAGGCCGCTCCAGCTTCGGCGTACTCGCGCGAATTGACTGTGGCCGTGCGCAGGTCTTCGCGCGCTTCGCAGATGAATTGGATCAGCGGATCTGTGGACGGCGCGTCATAAACCCACGCCACCAGCAGCGGCTTAAGCACCGCGCCGGCCTGCTCGGCATTGAGTTCAGCAAAACTCTTCGCATACTTGCGGCGCGCAGCTGCGTTGAGCAGATCGAGCCCGCTGCGGTAGACCTTCTTGCGGTCCGCCGGCGAGGCTCCAATCAGAAAGTCGAGGAACTCCGGCGCACCGGACTCGATAGCACCGGGCGTCTTGCCCTGCGCCGGCTGCAGGATCTCGCCAAGCTTGCGCAGCGCGGCGAACTGCGGCTCCGTGAAGAAGCGGTGGACTGTCTCTCCGACCGCATCAGGCGACGCAGTCTCCAGCTTGGGGACCGGAGGCGTCGCGCGCTGCTGCGCGATGACCGCCGGGGCAGCCGATGCAGTTGTGATCGCCTGGAGAAAGCGCCGTCGTTTGATTGGAGACATTGTAGTATTATCCTCTTCTTTGAAACTCATTCACAACCGATGAGGGGACTGCCACGCTGTCCCCGCCCCTACGCCAAAACCTCACGCACCACATTCCCAGCCACATCCGTCAACCGCATATCCCGCCCGCTATACCGGAAAGTCAGCCGCTTATGATCCAGTCCCAACAGATGAAGCATCGTAGCGTGCAGGTCATGCATATGCACCTTGTTATCCACCGCAAAATAGCCATACTCATCCGTGGCCCCGTGCACCAGGCCCGGCCTGGTCCCGCCGCCCGCCATCCACATCGTGAAGCCATACGGATTGTGGTCACGCCCCACATCTTTATTGAAGCCCCCATCGCCCATCTGCGCGCAAGGCGTACGGCCGAACTCCCCACCCCAGACAACCAGCGTCTCATCGAGCAGCCCGCGCGATTTCAGGTCCTTCAACAATCCGGCAATGGGCTTATCCACTGACTGCGCGTTGATGCGATGCCCGTTCTCCAGGTTCGAATGCTGATCCCAACGGTCCAGGCCCTGCCGGGCCGGTGTAAGCAGTTCAATGAAACGCACACCGCGCTCCACCAACCGCCGCGCCAATAAACACTCCCGCCCAAACTCGTCAGTGAGCTTTTCGCCAAGCCCGTACATCGCCTTGGTGGCCTCAGTCTCTTTGGAAAGATCGAGCAGGTCAGGCACCTCACTCTGCATCCGGAATGCCAGTTCGTAGTTCTTGATCGTGGCGTCCACTTCGCTCGACGACCCAAACCGCTCCACCACTCCCGCGTTAAGCTTTCCCAGCAATTGCAACTTCTCTCGCTGCTTGGCGCGCTCCGAAGCCGGGGGCTCCAGGTCCGCCACCGGCGTTGCGCCGCGCCGGAACAGAGTTCCTTGATAACTCGCCGGAAGAAACCCCGCCCCGAAACAATCCATGCCGCCCGGAGGCACCAGTCCGCTCTCCAGCACAATGAAACCGGGCAGATTGTCGCACGCACTGCCCAGACCGTAGTTGATCCATGCGCCCATACTCGGCCGCCCCTGAAAGCCCGAGCCAGAGTGGATGAAGTAGTTGGCTGCCGTATGTTCGGAGTGGTCCGCCACCATGCTGCGGATGATCGTCATGTCATCCACGCAGGTGGCCGTGTGCGGAAACAGATCGCTGACAAAGGCGCCCGACTGCCCGTACTGCTTGAACTCATATGGCGAGCCCAGAATCTTATCGCTGATGTTGAACACCGTGGTCGGCGGCCGGAAAGGCAGTTGCTTTGTGTGTTCCAGTCGCAACCGAGGCTTGGGGTCAAAGCTGTCCATCTGCGACGGCCCGCCATCCATGAACAGAAAGATAACGCTCTTCGCTTTTGCTTTGAAGTGCGGCTGCCGTGTCGCTGCATCGAGCGACAGCGCGGCCAGTGCTCCAAATCCGTTGGCCGAGCGCGCAAGAAACTGACGCCTATTGAACATAGGAAAACTCCGCTGTATTGAACAGAACGTGGGCAAGGTCAGCCCGGCTCTCCTCGCTATCGCCATGCTGTTGTAAATATCTCTGCGCGGCCTCCTGCTCCTTCGCCGAAGGCGGCCGCGCGAAGGCTTCGAGATACATGGACCGCACCAGGTCCCCCGTTTTACGCCCCTCCGCGATAGTGCGCTTCGCCCACAACCGCGCTTGTTGCAGCACAAACTCATTGTTGAGCAGCATCAGCGCCTGGCTCGGCACCGCACTCGACCCGCGTGAACCGATGGTCGAGATGGGCAGCGGATAATCGAAAGCGAGGAACATCGGCGTCAAGAAATTTCGCCGCACTTGAATATAGATGCTGCGCCTTCCATCCGCGTCCATCGGCCCGCTCGGCGGCTTGCCGCGCCCGTCCTGATACTTGCTGATGTAGGGTACAATGCTCGGGCCAAAGAGCGTTCGATCCAGGCGGCCCGAAAGTTGCAGCATCGTATCGCGGATCGCCTCACCCTCCAGTCTTTGCACCGGCACGGTCTTCGCATAGGCTTCGGTGAGCAGAATCTCGCGATGCAGTTGCTTGAGGCTCCACCCGCTGTCAATGAAGTGGCGGGCCAGCGTGTCCAGCAGTTGCTGGTTGGCAGGCTTTTCACCCATCAGCCCGAAGTTATCGGTGGAGCGCACAATGCCAGAGCCGAAGTGATGACGCCACACCCGATTCACCATCACCCGCGCCAAAAGCGCTTGCGAATCCTTGGTCAGCCACTCTGCGTATTCGAGGCGGCCCGAGGTGTCAGCGATGGGCCGCGGCTCGCGCCACAGCACCTTGAGAAATCCGCGCGGCGCCTCTGCCCCCAGGTTTTCATGGCTGCCGCGAAGGTGAATCTTCACGTTGGCGGGGTCTTCGTCGCGATTGATCATCGCGAACGTGGAGGGCGGCAGTTGCGAATCGAGCGCTTCGTTCGGCGCAAACTTCGCGATGGCCGGTTCGTCGGCGATCGCCGGAGGCTTGCTGTGATCGGAGATGACGATGGCCGCCACCGCCATGTACCCACCGCGCGAACGATCCACCAGTTCGAAATAGCACGAGCGTCCATGCGAAAGCGTCATGCGCTGCGTGGACCAAGTGAACTTCCCTTCACCCGCGGGAAAGAAGTGCGAGCTTTTGAAATCGTCGGCGACAACGGTGAGCCGCAAGTCGCCGTCGCCAAGCCTTGGCTTCACATACTTGGTGCCCTGCATAAGCACATGCACATAAAAGTGCGGCATGCGGAATTTCTTCGAGGTCAGCGAGCCAACCGCCGCCAATGAACCCGGGCCCGACGTATCGGCGACACCGTTCGATACAGTGATGCCCTGGCCCTCGCGCCGCCACTTGTCGAAGCCTTCGAACATCTCCTCGCCCTCGCGCAGCGCAAGCTTCGGAGCCATCGCCGCCGCACGCGCCGGATACTGTTCCAGTATCTTCGCGATCTCCGCCTGCCGCTGAGGACTATCGATGACGGCCTCGCGCACGCGCGTCGAATGCATCACGCCTGCCAGCGCATAGTAGTCGGCGGTGGGAATCGGATCGAACTTGTGATCGTGGCAGCGCGCGCACGAAACAGTCAGGCCGAGAAAGGTCTTGCTGAACACATCGATCTGGTTATCCACCTGATCCGCGCGCGATTTCACCGAGTCCGTGGCGCTGTTGAGGATCTCGCCGAACCACCACGAGGTCGTGGCGATTGGCGATTCAAGGTAGGCTCCATCATTCGACAGCCGCTTTTGCGGAAGCAGATCGCCGGCCACATGCTCACGCACGAACTGGTCATATGGCAGGTCGTCATTCATGGCGCGGATGACGTAATCGCGATAGCGCCACGCGTCGTTCTTATCGTTATCGAACTCGTGGCCGTTCGTCTCCGCAAAGCGCACCAGGTCAAGCCAGTGGCGCGCCCAGCGTTCGCCGTACTGCGGCGTGCCGAGCAGTCGATCGATGGCGGAGCGCTTGTCGGGTTTTTGTTGGAAAGCCGCGAGTTCCGCAGGAGTGGGCGCCAGGCCGGTGAGCGAAAACGTCACTCGCCGCAGCCAGGCATTGCCAGCGATCGCTGAGCCCTGCGGCTTCAGCAGCGAGTCGATGGTGGTCTTCGAAATCGCGAGCGGCTGAAAGGCCCAGAACGACTTCGCCTGTTCCCAGTTGACCGCCTTCGCAGCCGGCTTTGCTGGAGCGTCCTTGCGCGGATCCGGCGCGCCTTGGGCGATCCATTCGCGGAAGTCCGCGATGACGGCATCCGGCAGCTTGCCCATTGGAGGCATCTGTAGTTTGGTGTGGTGATAAGTGATGGCCTGGTAGAGCTTGCTCTCTTCCGGCTTGCCTGGCACGATCGCCGGACCGGAGTCGCCGCCCTGCAGAAGTGATTGGCGCGAAGTGACGCGCAGGTTTGCTTTGGGAGAAGTGGAGTGGCAGCCCTGGCATTTGTTGACGAGCACGGGGCGGATTCGCTTTTCGAACAGTTCCGATGCGCCGCCCGATTGGGACAGCGCGGGCAGCGCAGCCGCCAGCGGGATCAACACGTATAGAAGTCGCAAACGATGCACGTAATACAGAATATCAGCCGCGGGCGTAGAATGAGATCATGGCGTTCACCATTGACGAGGCCTTTTTGCCCGCGATCCTCACCGCGCAGCCGATGACGGATGAACAGTTCGCGGAGTTTTGCTCCGAACACCCCGATCTGTTTTTCGAGATGTCCGCGGAAGGGGAACTAATTGTTATGCCGCCCAATTTTTCGATGACCGGGAATCGCCACCGTGCGATATTGCTGCAATTGGGAATCTGGGCACAGAACGATGGGCGAGGCATGGTATCCGATGCGGCAGGCGGATTTGTTCTCCCCAACGGTGCACGCCGGTCGCCAGATGCGGCTTGGACTCTCAAGGAACGAGTCCGCGCGATGCCACCGGAAATGCTGGAACGTTACTGGCACCTCTGTCCTGATTTCATTATCGAGGTGCGATCCAAGACCGACCGGCCGCGAATCTTGAGGGAGAAGATGCGCGAATGGATCGATAACGGAGCACAGCTTGCCTGGTTGATCGATCCCGAAACGCGCACGGTCGAAATTTATCGTGCCAATGGTGGCGTAGATGTCTTGACCAACCCCGAATCCCTGAAGGGCGAGGGGCCAGTGGACGGCTTCACGCTGGAATTGTTGCCTGTGTGGGATCCTCTTAACCACTAGGCTCCTAACCATTGTTTCTGCGCACGGTCACCACCGTGATGTCGTCGTTCTGTCCCCAGGCTTTGGCGGCATCGGCGATGTCCGCAATGGGCCTGCCGCTCATCGCACGTGTGCGCTCAAAACCGAATAACTCGTCCTTCGCGTTGGCCGCTTCCACGATACCATCCGTCACGAAAACGATCGACTCTTTCGCGCCCAGTCGCAATTGCGATTCGGAGTAATCCGCATCGGCTGCTAAGCCCAGCGGAAGCCCAGCGGGTAATTCCACTTCGGCTTCGCGATGATAGGGTGCGAGATGCCCGGCGTTCGCAAGCGTGAGGGTTCCATCCTGCTCGAAGCGGGCGATCAGGCAGGTGACGAAGCCGCCGCCGGAGTTGCCCGCGAGTGCGCGATTCATTTCGCCCAGCAGCAAGGCAGGCGCCTTTTCGCGATGCGACCGCAGCACGCCGGTCATCATGGCGACCAGCATTGCGGCCTTAAGACCTTTGCCGCTGACGTCTCCTATGGCTACCAGCAACTCCCCGTTCTCCAGCGCGAATGCCTGATAGAAGTCGCCCCCGACCTCCTGCGCAGGATGGTACTCCGCTTCAACGCTCCAGTGCTCCGTGCGAACCTGGCCCGCGGAGAGCAACAGCTGCTGAACGCTTCGTGCTGCTTCCATCTCGCCCATCAGTCGTTGCCGCGCCGCTCCCAGATTGCGGATCATGTGCACGGTCAGACCGAGGGCCCAAACAGCGGAGAGCAGGTCCGACACAAACAACCCTAGCACCAGGAATTGGCTGTTTACAAAAGGAAGAAAGCTATACGGCCCAAATTGGCCTCTCAACAATGTGAACAGCGTAATCGCTGCCGGGGTCACAGCTCCGGCCCAATCCCTCATTCTGATCATCCGCCAAAGCGACTGCGCGGATGCAATGAATACCGCGTATATCAACATCAGGACGTATTGTGTGAAAAAGCGCCCAAATCCTTCCTGCCGGAGCCAACCCCCATGGAAGTCAGCCCAGAAAACGACGGCCTCGCCCCATAGGAGCGTCAGGAAAAGCAGCCACGCTACGACCCGCAGCCACAGCAGCCTGCGGCCAAGAGTGCGGGCCGTGAAGTAGGCAAGGAGGAAGGGCCCGGAGAACAGGCAGATTCCAGTCGCCGCGTCGGACAGGTGAGGCCAGTCGTTCGCGATGGAAAGATACTTGTAGAGCGGCGCCCCGCATTCGATGAGGAATAAGCCCGTCAGCCAGGGGATGTCCCTCCGGTCGCGGCGAAACAGCCAGCAGAACAACAAGAGGATGGCAAGCAAGCCATCGCAGACCGAGAGCATGAGTCCAGGAATTGCGTAACGTTCCCGCCTCGCCATGGACGCCGCCGCAGCGTCGCGCGTGGCGTTGGAATGGTAAGTCAAAAGATACGGGCCTACATCGGGGAAGCCATTTTGTCGTCGGACAGGAGAACTGATCCAGCCGGAATACCATAAGCGCAATGCGATCGTAATTCGCCGGCTGCCTTGCGGAGGCAGAAGAAAGGTGCGCGGGCGCGCGACGTAGGTTTTCGCAAGCCGTGCCTCCCCAACGGAGCCGGCACGGACGCCGTTGACGAAGACTTCATATACCTCGTTCATTCCGCCAAGCGTCAGAGCGAGTTGTGAAGCATCGGCCCAACTGGGGATTTCCACGGTCCGGCGCAGCCACCAGTAGCCTTTGGGCTGGCTGCCTGATCGTGGCAATCGCATGACGGACCACCCCGAATCGTCAAAGTCCGGTTTAGCGAAATCGGGGTCGTCGGAGAGTTGCACGCGCCAGTCGCCGGAAAGGTCCATGCTGAGCACTGGCGCCTGCGCCATCAGCGAGGCGCCGGTTATTAGAAATAGGAGTAGTCCTCTCATGCCTCTCTCCGCACGGTCACTACCGTGATGTCGTCATTCTGTCCCCAGGATTTTGCCGCCCCCGAGATTTCGTGGGCTGTTCTGCCGCTGATCTCCCGCGTCCGCTCGAACCCGAACAACTCGCCATTGTCCGCTTCCACGACGCCGTCAGATACGAAGGTGAACCGATCGCCACCGTGCGAAGATTCGGAATATACGGCGTCTGGAATCAGACCCAGCGGCAAACCGGCTTCCACCTCCACTTCCACCCCGTCGCAATAGGGCGAGGGATGCCCCGCATTCGCGATGACAACGGATCCACCCGCCCCGAACAGCGATCCAGTGCGGGATCCCATTTGTGGTGTCCGCCATTGCGTTACTGAAAACGCAGTTTTGCTGCGGATGCGGATGGCAAGGGTAACTTCGCGGCCGGTCAACTCTATGGGTGGGACAGGACCCCTGCGAAACGTATACCACTTGCCCGGTTCGCCGTATTGCAATACCAACTTTCCGTTCGCGTAGATCTCAGATTCATCGGCGAGATCCGGAAACCAGAACGATGCCGGCTGCGCGATTTCAGTGGGAACCTTCACGGTGTGACGGTACCAGGCGAAGCCCTTACCTTGCGCGGGTGGCTGGCACGTGTCCCAGGCGGAGTCGTCGAAATCGGGCGTGGCCCAGCGCAGGTCGTCGCCAAAGTGCATCTTCCACGGGCCTTCAATGGGGAAGAGTTGGACCGGCTCGGCGGCCCAGAGTCCAATGCTCAGTAACAGAAGGCAGATCAATCTCATGCAACCCTCCGCACCGGCGTCAACCCGATACCTTCGTCTGGTTCCCATGGTTGAGAGTCAACAACCCCATGACATGGTATATATAGAGTAAAGATAAAGAATAACGATATGCCCCAAGTCCTAATACACTTCGATGAGGCTACTCTGCAAGCGATTGATCGCTTTGCACCCGCCGCCAAACGCAAGCGTGCCGACTTCATTCGCCGCGCCGTGAAGGACGAGATTTTCCGGCTCGAGACCGAGCGGATGCGGGAGGCATACCGTCTGCAACCAGATTCAGCAGAGGACGCCGATACGTGGGTTCTCCCCGAGGCTTGGCAGGAATGAAGCAGTTTGAGATCTGGTGGGCCGAACTGCGCGAACCTGCCGGCCGCCGCCCAGTGTTGTTGCTGAGCCGAAACGACGCTTACAACTACCTCTCCAAGTTCGTTGCGGCGGAGATTACTTCCACCATCCGTCAGATCGCCAGCGAAGTAACGTTGGGCGAGGCCGAAGGGCTTTCCAGAGCTTGCGTCGCAAATTGTGACAACATTCGGGTGGTTCCCAAGATTGCGCTGACCAAGCGTGCCGGCGAACTCGCCCCGGAGCGTTGGGTAGAGGTGAAACGGGCAGCAGGGGCTGCTTTGGGTTGGCGCGAATTGACTGATTTGGACTGACACAACCTTCATCCGCTTCTCCGTACCGTCACCACAGTGATGTCATCGTTCTGCCCCCACGCCTTAGCAGCCTCCGCAATCTCCTGCGCCGCCTTCCCGCTGATCGCGCGCGTGCGATCAAATCCAAACAACTCCCGCTGCGCGTTCTCAGCCTCGAAAACGCCGTCCGATACCAAGGTGAAACTCCGGCCTTTCACCGAACCCTCCGCGTACTCCACTCCCTGCATGACTCCCAACGGCAAGCCCGTCCCCATCTCCACCTCACGTCCATCGCAGTAAGGCGCCGGATGTCCCGCACTGGCGATCGTCACCGTCCCATCCGCATCGAACCGCGCGCAGCAGCACGTCACAAATCCGCCGCCCGTATGCCCCGCCAGCCCTTCGTTCAAAATGGCCAGGACTTCCGCCGGCGACGAGGCCCTGGAGGTGCGCAGTATCCCGATCGCCACCGAAACCAGCATCGCCGCGCGCAGGCCTTTGCCGCTGACGTCGCCCACGGCAATCGTGAGGGACCCATCTTCCGCGCCGCGGCTCCAGTAGAAATCGCCGCCAACTTCGAGTGCAGGCTCATAGACAGCCTCTGACCGCCAGCCCGCCGAGTGGGCGTCGGATTGAGGTAACAGCAACTGCTGGATGGTTCGCGCAGCTTCGAGCTCGGTTGCCAGGCGCGCCCTTTCGCGCCGGTCGTCAAGCAGTTCACGCAAGAGCACTCCGACGATGAAGAGCGCAAGAAAGAACGTCAGAAGGAGAGTGGCGTTAATCTCAAATTCGCCTGTTCGGAATGCCGTTCTAAACCCAAATTGCAGGCCAGTCCGGTTGCCTGAAATGGGCAATATCGCGAGCAGGAGCGCCGCCATCGAGTGGCGGGTCACCGCGGAGCGCCCGCGGTCATTGCGCCACCAACTCACGGCGATTAAACATAGGGACAATGATAGGAGCGTGTTCTGTGATAATACAAAGCCCTCCGCGTTGTCGCCGATTCGCGAGGCAATCCCAGCCGCGAACACCACAACAATGGCCAAGTGAAGCATCTTGCTGTAGCGCCTGATCTCAGTCAAATTGAACTCTGCGAACAATGCCGAGCTTAGGCTTGGTAAGGCGATCGTGCGCAAGCGCCAACTCCATGGGAATGAATCCGGCGACAGGAACAGCACCTTTGTGGCATTGATCCAGCCATCCACCATCAGGAAAAGCGCAAGCCACAGGAATTGCATGCGTTGGCGGTCTGTCAACCAGACAGTCAACAAAATGAAGGCCAACAGCGCCTGCAAGGCGCCAAGTGCGATGTCCGGCGAGCGCGACCACTGCGTTTCCCGAAGCAGGAGCGATCCAAACGTCGCAGGGAACTGTTTGGCGTACGTCAATAAATACGGACCGTCTTTATATCGGATCCAATTGCCCGTGCCCAGCGTGTGCAACTTCCAGATGCGGATCGCGATTGCAACCTTTTCGACGTCCACTACGATTCCTGCCGGAACATCGAATGTGCGGGGTCTGGCCACTTGCGCTTCCTGATTGGAGAAGCCCCCAAATGTGCCGATTTTCGCCCCGTTGATATATACTTCATAAGCCTCGCCCACCGACCCGAGCGTGAGCGCAAGCCGCCCAGTGTCCGTGCCCACAGGTAACGAAGCGGTTCGGCGCAACCAGTGAACACCGCGCGGCGGCGCCGCATGCCATGGCAATTCGACGACTTTCCAGGTGGAGTCATCGAAGCCGGGTTGTGCGAAGACAGGCTGATCATCGGCGCTTAACCGCCACTTGCCGCTGATGTCGACATAAAGGGCGTTCTGCGCTTGAAGGCTTGAGCCTGCCAGGAATAGGAAGAGGATCAGTTTCTTCATGCGAATCTCCGCACCGTCACCACCGTGATGTCGTCGCTCTTGTCCCATGCCTCGATGCTCTGAGCGTATACTGTGAGGTATGGCGACCGAATATGTCGAGCTGCGCGATGGAGGGCTGTATCTATCGGGAACGCGTGTATCCCTCGAATCGATCGTCCTTGGTTTTCTCCGCGGCGAATCTCCAGAGACGATCTGTCAGAATTTCGACACGCTGAAGCTTGAGGAGGTTTATGGAGCAATTGCCTATTACCTTGGGAATCAGGAGTCGGTTGAAACTTATCTCGCTGAGATGGACAGGAAATGGACGGCAGCAGCGGCACGAGTAAAAGCCTCGCCTGACTCACTGCGTGAGCGGCTTGTGCGAACTCGCGGCGAAATGCGTACCACTCAATCATCGTGAAGATCCGATTTCTTGCCGATGCGGATCTGAACAAGGCAATCCTAACGGGAGTTCTGCGGCGAGAACCAGCTATTGATTTTGCCTCCGCCCAGGAATTGGGGCTTCGGGGCCTAAAGGACCCGGCCGTTCTTGCCCTGGCCGCGCGTGAGCATCGAGTTCTGGTTTCGCACGACGTCAATTCCATGCCTTTGCATTTCGGACGATTTACGGCCAACCAATGCACGAGTGCTGGTCTCTTGCTCGTGCCGCAACGGCTGAGGATAACAACGGCGATTGAAGAGATCATCCTCATTTGGGAGTTGTGCGATGCCGATGAGTGGCGGAACCGGCTCGATTGGCTCCCGCTCTGATTCCTTCGCTCCATCAGCTTTCCTCCCTCCGCACCGTCACCACCGTGATGTCGTCATTCTGCCCCCAGGCCTTCGCCGCCTCCGCAATCTCCTGCGCCGTCTTCCCTGATATCTCCCGCGTCCGCTCGAAACCAAACAACTCGCGCTGCGCGTTCTCCGCCTCTACCACGCCGTCCGAAACAAGCGTGAGCGTCGAACCGGGCCGCAGCGCGAGCGCGGTCTCTGCATAAAGAGCATCCGGGTCGAGACCGAGCGGCAGGCCCGTCTCCACTTCCGCTTCCACGCCATCCAGATACGGCGCCAGATGTCCGGCATTGGCCACCGTGAGCCGGCCGTCTGCATCGAGACGGGCGCAAACACACGTGATGAAGCCGCCCTCCATCTGCCCCGCGACGGCGCGGCTCAAAGCCGAAAGCAGCGCGCCGGGCCGCCGGTCGGCACTGTTACGCAGGGCGCCGATCGCCAGAGAGACCAGCATCGCCGCCTTGAGTCCTTTGCCGGACACGTCGCCCACCACAATGGTCTGTCCGTCCAGAACATAGTAGAAGTCGCCGCCCACCTCCTGAGCCGGAGCGTAGACCGCCTCCAGAACGAAGCCGGAGTCCCGTAGTTGCGCTTGATCGAGCAGCAACCGCTGAATCACTCGCGCCGCCTCGAACTCGCTGGCCATCCGTTGCTTTTCACGGCGGTCCGCTGCCGTTCGCCGCAGTACCGTGATTAGGATCACCAGCGCCAGCGTCGTGAACAGCACCTGATTTCGCTCTACCCGATAACTACCGGCAGCAAAGGAAACCGGGATCCAATTGGGGACCCCGAGCATACGCCGGCCAAAGTCCTCTGTGTGGAACAGTGCGAGAATGCCAATCGCCAGACTCGCAATCCAAGACTCGAAGGAATACTTCTCCGCGGAATCGCGATACCAACACACCGCAACCATCAAAAGGAGCAGTCCGCCCGTCAGCGCGGCGCACCACCAGAAATACGAAATGCCAAAGACCACAGTGCACGAGAAGGCGAATAATGCCCAGAGCGCTGTTCGCCACAATGCCCGCTTGGGAGGCTCGAAGGAGACGATCGTGAACTCGCCCAGCAGTGGCCACACCAGGGAGCTCAAGACTACCTGAACAGTAGTCGCTCCCCAGCGGTCAATCGGCTGAGCGCTGATACTTAACTGGGATAGACGAAAAAACTCAGAGCCTGCTCCATGGGTGATGGCGGCGAGCGCAAACCAGAACAACTCGTGGCGGCTGCGATCGGTAGTCCAGGCGAAGAAGCTGAGGCAGGCGATGGAAAGCAGAATCGTACCGAAGACGAGGCCAAGTGAGAGCTCCTCATACCGTTGCCGGAACTGTGCAGTCCCGTAATCCACTGCCATCTGGCCCTGATAAGTTAGCAGGTAAGGCCCTTGATCCGCGAGCCGCCACGACGGGGGAAGCGCGATCTTGCGATGCACCCGCAAGGCCAGTTGCAGGGAAGGGCCGGCCACGGGCGGCAGGGCGAACGTGCGAGGCTGCGGCAAGTGCGCTGTTTCGAGGGCGTCAAAGCTGCCGGTGGTTGAGGCGAGCTTCCCATCCACATAGACCTCATAGCCATCGTGGATGGCGCCCAGGGTCAGAGCCAGCCGTGTCCGGTCCGTTCCCGCCGGAAGTTCGACGCGCCGGCGTAGCCAATAGATCCTTGGGTTCCCGGGAATAGACTGGGTTGGCGAGCCGGTCCAGGCAAGTGGAACCGGGATCGTCCGCCATTCGCTATCGTCCAGTGAGGGCTGCGCGTAACTCGGATCGTCACCGGCTTGCAGTCGCCAAGCTCCGGAAAGGTCGACGTAGAGCGCGTTCTGCGCCTGCAAGGGCAGGGCGGCGAGGATGAAGCTCAATCGGTACATGCTACGCGTTTCTCCTTTCCATGGGTGTATGATGGTGGTATGCGAGTCAAGACATCTGTCACACTACCTAGCTCTCTTCTAAAGGAGATTGACCGGCTTGATAGCAATCGCTCTGCTTTTCTTGAGCGGGCGGCCTTGTCGTACATCGGGAAACGGGTCAAAACAGAGTTGGATGCTAGGGATGCCGCAATCCTTGATCGCGTTGCCGATGCACTCAACCAACAATCCGATGTGCTCGAGTTCCAACGGCTGCCCAAATAGGTGCAGCGCGGCGACTTATTCCTGGTTACAAAGATTGGGGCACAAGATCCCCGCAAACAGCGAGTGTTTGTCGTGGTCAGCCGCCAAGTCCTGATCGATTCAAAATTCTCTTCTGTAGTTTGCGCTCCCGTGTATTCCCGGTACGATGGCTTGAGGACCCAGGTCACCGTTGGGGTCGATGACGGGCTGAAGCACCTCAGCAGTATCCATTGCGACGAGTTGGCCAGCTTACCCAAGACCAAGTTGACTCGTTTTGTGGGACATCTTAAGAATGCTAAGCTCGAAGAATTGGACCGGGCGTTGGCTGCGGCGCTTGATTTGGATCTCATGCTGACTCCTCCGAGCGACCTGCTTCAATAAGGCTTGCCGGAATCCTCCGCACCGTCACCACCGTAATGTCGTCGTTCTGCCCCCACGTTTTCGCAGCTTCCGCGATCTCTTGTGCGGACTTCCCGCTGATCTCCCGAGTCCGCTCGAAACCAAACAACTCCCGCTGGGCGTTCTCCGCCTCCACCACGCCATCAGAGACGAAAGTGAAGTGTTTGCCACTGACCGCCGTCTCCCCGTGCACCACCCCCGGCGCTACTCCCAACGGAAGCCCGCCCTCGACTTCCACTTCATGGCCATCGGCGTAGGGCGCGGGATGTCCGGCGCTGGCGATGGTCACCCGGCCATCGGGATCGAATCGCGCGCAGCAGCAGGTGACGAACCCGCCCCCCACGTTTCCGGTGAGGCTATCATTCAGCGCGGCCAGGATGGCGCCCGGCGACGATGAACTCTCCCGGCGCAACATACCGATCGTCACCGAGACCAGCATGGCGGCTTCTGCGATCTCGCTTGCTGACTTCCCGCTGATCTCAAGTGTCCGCTCGAAACCGAAGAGCTGGCCGTTATCGGCTTCCACCACTCCATCCGAGACAAACGTGAATCGATTGTCCCGCACTGTTGCCGTGCTGTACGCGGCATCCGGTGTGATCCCCAGCGCCCAAACCGGGTCGTCCCCCGCTTTGTAGACGCATCCGCTGGGCCTGACGGTCAGTTGGCTCTGCGCGCGCGCCATGAACGGCACGGCAAGCAGCCACAACCATCCCCAGTTGCAAACTGTCATCCTAATCAGTCCCTCCCAACATGCGAACCAATCCCAGTGTTTCATCCGTGTTCATCTGTGTGCATCCGTGGCCAAAACCTGCTCACGAAACCCCCTGCACCGTCTCTCCGCACTCCATTGAAGCATCTTGACATCATTTATAAAAAGCATCATGATGCCAAAATGAGGACAACACTGACTCTGGAAGCCGATCTCGCAGAGCGCCTTGCGCAAATCGCGAGGGAGACGGATCAGCCTTTCAAAGTTGTCGTGAACGAAGCACTGCGCCGTGGAATTGCAGACAGCACGGCGCCTCTTCCGCCGTTCGAATATCAACCGCATGCTGGAAATCTCCTTCCTGGAATCGACTGCCGGCGGTTGAATGAACTGGCTTGGTAGCTTGATGAAGAGCGTTTCACCAAGTGATTATTCCGGATCTGAATCTGGTCATATACGCCTATGACTTGACCTCGCCTTCGCACGTGGAGTCGTGGTTCCAGCGTCCCATGGTCCGCCCACTCAATCCTGGCCCGCGGCACGCCGAATTGGCCTTTGGTTTTCTCCGCACTGAAGGCAAGGGCGGCAACTTCACGACGGATGCGCACCTTGCCGCCCTTGCCGTGGAATTCCATGCCACACTGCACACGGCAGACACCGATTTCCTTCGCTTCCCTGGAGTGAAGTGGATCAATCCGCTTCCTTGATATCATCCAACCCTCCGCACCGTCACCACCGTGATGTCGTCGTTCTGCCCCCAAGCCCGCGCCGCCGCGGCAATCTCCTGCGCGCACTTGCCCGAAATCGCCCGCGTCCGCTCAAATCCAAACAGTTCACCCTCAGGTGAAGCCGCCTCCACCACGCCATCGGAGACGAAGGTAAATCTAGATCCCGCGACTACCTGCTCATCGTAAGCAATACCTTGAACCACGCCCAGCGGCAACCCCGCATCTAAGATCACTTCGCGCGAATCGCAGTAGGGCGAAGGATGGCCGGCATTGGCGATTGTCGCCGTCCCATCACGATCGAAACGTGCGCAGCAGCAGGTGACGAAACCGGTCGTCCTGCCCACAAGGCCGTTATTCAGCCGGGAAAGAATCGTCGCCGGAGACTTGGATTCCTCAACCCCCAGAATCCCCACCGCGACCGACACCATCATCGCCGCCTGCAAGCCCTTCCCGCTCACATCGCCGACCACGACAAGTAGGGAACCATCTTCGGGGCAATCCGAAAACCAATAAAAATCTCCACCCACCTGTTTGGCCGGTTCATAGACCGTTTCCACCGCGAAGTCTTTGGATGCCGTGCCTCCTGAACTAAGGAGTGCAGTCTGCACCTGCCTTGCGGCCTGGAGATCGGCTTCCAACTCCTCTTTCTGGCGCCAGGCTTTCCAGGTGCGCCGAATCAAAAGCGCCGTCATCGAAACGCACAGCAATATCGTAGCAACCGACAAGATGCTTCCAAGCTGCTGCGGGGAACGGAAACTCTGCAGTGCGGACCAGACAAACATTGCACCCGCCACCGCGCGCGTCTCAGGCTTGAAACAGAATTGCCATGCCGCAATCCCCACATTCACGAGGCCAAAGAATCTGATTTGTACGAAAAAAGCCAAAGTTGCCGGGCCTAGCCATGGCTCCGGTTCGGTCGTTGTTTGAACGAAGAACAACAGCAGAAAGGACGCGACAGGTATCGCTTGAATCACCCGCAATGGAATGCGGTTCCTGATGCCGAACACCGCCCATTCAAACTCAGGGAAAACGAACACTCTGATGATTCCGAGCAGGATGCTGATTCCCCAGAAATGGCTCGCCTCCATCCTGAACCGCAGAAGGTCCTCGGCTGCGGGGACGCCAGTGGTCAATCCAAACGAACAAAGCAAAGCCGCAAACCAGAGCAATTCGCGCGAACCCCGGCCAAGATGCCAAATCAGAAATAGGCCAGCCCCTAGCAGCAGATAGCCTGCCCCTGTGATGAGTGTTGGAATGGCGGCTAGGCGCGATTCCGCAATCGCCAGACGCTCCTTGTTGCGCAACAACTCCTGAGCGCCGATCTCGAACCGGACCGGGAAATTAGCTCGAAATCCGGGAAATCTGGCACTGGGCGATGTCCAGATCCTTAGCGCAACGATTGCGGTGCTCCCTGGAGGCGCAATGCCCGCCGGCAAATCGTACACTCCTGTTTCCGGTGCTATCCACGAAACCGCCCGTGGCGGAAAACTGCCCTCGCCTCCCGCACGGAAACCGTTCACCCAAATCTCATGCGGATTGGCCGTCATGGTAACCAGATTTGACCCAACGGCCAACGGCCCGGTGTCGTTGGCCGGAACAGCTACGCGGCAACGCAACCAGGTGACGCCGCCGCTTTCCAATGGCGGTGCAGGCGCATTGCCGTTCTCTGCTTCGAGCCATGCCGAATCGTCAAACTTCAGTTCGGCCCATCGTGGATCATCGCCGAAGTGGTAACGGGCCGGTTGGGAGAACAAGGGAATCGATAGCAGAATCAGCAGGAATGTTTTCAAGTAACCCTCCGCACCGTCACCACAGTAATGTCATCGTTCTGCCCCCACTCCTTCGCCGCAGCTGCGATCTCCTGCGCGGACTTTCCCGAAATCGCTCGCGTCCGCTCAAAGCCGAATAGCTCCCCGTTATCGGCTTCGATCACCCCGTCGCTGAACAGCGTCAACTGTACGCCAGGTTTGATCTCAAGAGCCGCATCCTCATACTCTGCATCCGCATCGATGCCCAGCGGCAGCCCTGGTTGGATCACCACCTCCTCGCCGTCAAGAAAAGGCGCCGGATGGCCGGCACTTGCGATCCATGCCCGGCCGTCAGGTTCGCACAGCAGGGCGCAGCACGTGGTGAAGCCTTCCACCGCTCCGGCAATGGCCCGGTTCATATGCCCCAGCAGCGCCGCCGGACTTTCCAGGCGCCGGTCGCGAACAACGCCGATCAGCAAACTCACCACTAGCGCCGCCCGCAGTCCTTTGCCACTGACGTCGCCCGCCACTACCAGCGTTCTTCCACCACCTGCATGGAGAACGTGAAAGAAGTCGCCGCTCATCTCCTGCGCCGGAAGATAGATCGCATCCGTCGTATACGCGGACTGCTGCTCGTTGACGCCCGCTACCAGAAGCCGCTGTACTGCACCTGCTGCCGCCATCTCATTCGCTAGCCTCTCCTTCTCACGGCGTGAGATGCCCGCAATGCGCACCAACGCAAGCATCAACGCAAGCGCCACCAGCACCGTCACCGACTGCGGAATGACCACCATGAAGTTTCCCAGGTAGACGGTTGTGGGTATCGGCCAATTCGGAATGTGAATGCGAGCCGTCGCGTTTGTCAGGCTCACGGCGTAAAAGAGGATCCCGCCCGCGAAGTACCGTTGTTCCGTAGTCCCGTTGCGCAACGCCGCGATGCTCATCCAGACGGCAAGCGCGAAGGATGGCGCGAAGTACAGTAGGCCGCTCGTTAGCGATCGAACCAGCAGCGTCAGCGCCGAAATGACAACCAAAAGGTAGAGTGGCATCGGCTTGTCACGCAGCACCACGTGTGCACAACAGGTCAATATCACATAGGCGGTTGGCAGAAGAAAGTCGAATGCCTCCTGCGCGCGGAAGCCCGTGAAGGCAGGCGTTACCTGCGAGAGGTTATACGCGCACAGGCACATAAGGTAAAGCGCCAGCCACAACAGCTCAATCCGCTCGCGGATCGTGCCCCACACCATGAGCAGCAGCAGGCCGATGCTGATCTGCATCACCGCGGATAGAAAAGTGGGCGAGGCCGCCAGCATTAACTTCAGCCGCGCGTTCTCCATCGTATCCTTGGCCCGTTCGGAAGCGGTTAAAAGGTATGGCCCCTCATCGCGCAAATTCGGCATCACGACGCCCGGCAGCAAGCGCCCCTCAACCCGCAGCGCCACAGTGATCGAACTGCCTTCACCGCCGGACAACGGAAAGGCCCGCGCGCCAAAGAACTCCGCTGTGCCATTGGAGCATGCATTTGAGGCAATCCGTAGCCCATTGACGAATACGTCGTAACACGGGCTCACTGCGCCGATGACCACCACGGTGTCCTTCAAGCCGGATTGTATCGGCACCGTTCGCCGCAACCAGAAGACGCCCTGGGGCATCGGACCTTTGCGCGGCAGTTCGTAGTTGGACCAGGCGGAATCATCGAAGCCAGGCCGCGCAAAGTCCGAATTATCGCCGTCGCCGCGCTTCCATTCGCCGCTGAGATCGATGTGCTCCCCAAAAGCGCAAGAAGCAAGAAAGAGCCACAAAATTATGAGCCTCAAATGCACAAAGGTTTTCCATCCGTGTTCATCTGTGTTCATCCGTGGCCAAATGTTCTTCACCCAACCCTCCGCACCGTAACCACAGTGATGTCGTCGTTCTGTCCCCAAGCTTTCGCTGCTTCCGCGATCTCTGCGGCCGGTTTGCCGCTGATCTCGCGGGTTCGGTCGAACCCGAACAACTCCCCCGCGCTATTCGCTGCCTCCACCACTCCATCGGAGAGCAACAGAAAAGGCACATTCCGCCCCAAGTCCATTCGCGTCTCCGCGTACTGCACCCCGCGGACAACACCGAGCGGAAGGCCGCACTCCACCTCTACCTCCTGGCCGCCGCAATAGGGCGGCAAGTGCCCTGCATTGGCCAAGGTGACTGCGCCACTGGGGTCGATGCGTGCGCAACAACTGGTCACAAATCCCCCGGCAACCCTGCCCACCAGCGAGTCATTCAGATGCGCCAACACCTCCGCCGGCCTTCGCGATCGCTCGTTGCTGAGCGCCCCGGAAATGTGGCCCACAAGCAATGCTGCACGCATGCCTTTGCCGCTGACGTCGCCCACCAGAATCAACAGCGAGCCGTCTTCATCGTTCAGCTCCTGATAAAAATCCCCACCTACTTCGCTGGCAGGCAGGTAGGCGATCTCCACTACGAGTCCCGGAGTCTTCGCGTCGGAGCCCTTCAATAAAGATTCCTGAACCATTCGCGCCGCCGCCAGTTCCTGTCCCAAAATGGCCTGCCGCTTCTGATCTTGCCGGTGCCGCAGGTACAAAACCGATACTGACGTAATGGCCAGAATCAGGCGGGCGACGCTTCTGGGATCGACAATCAGCGTGCCTAGATAGAGATAGCGGCTGGCGTCGGGAATCCCAAGTGCAACTGCAATGAAGGAAAACCATACTTGAGCCGCTGCCGG
>Ga0073936_10001815_pt1 | contig 32490 bp, 40 predicted proteins | sample AliMusrvi5mmetaG_FD_87041 | JGI IMG/M metagenome (GOLD analysis project Ga0073936, IMG submission 87041) | Freshwater lake bacterial and archeal communities from Alinen Mustajarvi, Finland, to study Microbial Dark Matter (Phase II) - Alinen... | ecosystem: Environmental > Aquatic > Freshwater >...
ACGTAGAGGTGCCGGTCGCCAAATAGGCGGTCTCACGTACGTTCAGGTTCTGAGCGCGCGGTTTGCCGGTATGGCAGACCAGCAGCATGGCGCACCGGGCCCGACGGATCGCCTGATCGACCGGGCCGATCCATTCCAGGAAGCCATGGCTCCCACTCAGGTCCGAGCCACCGGCGTACGCCTGATAGGGATCCACCACCAGCAGGTCAGGCCGTTGGGCCGCCAGCAACGCCGCCAGCTGGCCGGTGAAGGCCCGGCCGCTCAGCCCGTACAGGTGACGGATCGTGAGGTTTTGCTGGACGGTCGCCGGATCGGCCTTCAGGTAGCGGACCAACGACAACACGTCGCGGCGCATCGTCTCAACGGCGTTCTCGGCCTGCAGCACCAGCACCCGAACGGGACGCGGGACCTTGATCTTACCCAATAGGTCGATGCCGGCCGCGCAACAGACCGCCACCTGCAGCGCCAGGATGCTTTTGCCGAGACCGGTGCCGCCGGTCAGCAGGGTGCCGCTGCCGCGGCGTAACCACCCGGTGCCGGCCAATACGTCCGCCGGATCGGGCTTATGGTTCTGCAGATCGGTCAGCCGCCATTCCGGAAACCGATCCAGTAATGTGGCGTTCCGCAGGGCCGTCAACTCAGCGGCCAGTTGGATGGCGTCGACCAATTGCTCGGATGGGGTCTCACGGGCCAACAGCACCGGGGCGCAGTAGCGCCCATAGCGATGCCTGAACAGGTAATCGCCCACCTGATGGGCATAGTACGCCACGTCGCCGGCCCCATGGCGGATTGCGGTCAGTAGTTCGGTCAGGCGCTCTGGCGTCGGTTCGGGCGACAGCTCACCGCGCTCCACTGAGCGCCGGACCTCAACCGCAAGGGAGTCGGCCGACATGAGCCGGCCCGTCTCACCGTAGTAGCGGGCCGCGGTGCCATATATGACGCAGCAGGCACTACATGTGAGATCGGCGGGCTCCAACTGCCCACTGAGCCGCTGCATCAGCGGCAGGTCACTCACGACCGCCCGGACGAGGCCGGCCTGGAAGTCGGTCGCAGCCTCCACTGATGTGGCGGGCTGCACTACGGGCGCTGGGGCCACGATCACGGCGGGCGTTACGATCGGTTCGATGACCGACCCAACTTCCGGCACGGTCGGCTTGCTCAACTCCACCGGTGGCGGCGTCGCCACCACGGTGGGCGTATCCTGACTAATTACTGCTTCCATTTGCATCTGAACTATCCTCTGCTGATCCGTTTGCTCCTATGCCGTACGCGCACTGGCGCGTGCGGTCGGTGCCGTCACGGCCAAGGGGCCGCGATCATTCACGTACGACTCTCTGGTTTCGGTTCCGGCACTGCATCCGGATTCGCGGTCGTTTCCGTCTCTACTGGCGGCAGGTCATCGTCCGGCGGCGAGACCTCCTCTTCGGGCGGTTCATCCTCAGGCATGGGGGCCTCATCTGGGATCGGGTCATCATCCGGCAGGGGATCCTCGTCTGGAGGCGGATCCTCGTCCCGCAACGGCTCACCGTCCTCAGGGAGCATCTCATCCTGATCATCGTCACCTCCAAGCGCCGGCTCCACTACGGGTCCGGCCTCCGGCGAGGGAGAACCTACAGCCGGTGGCGTAATGGACGGCTCGGGTTGAACGACAGTCCGGCTAGGCGGGGGCACGGCCCCAGTGTCCTGCACCATGTGGGCCTCAACCCTCAACTCGTTCATCCGTTCCCCCCACGCAGTCACCATCGCCTTGTTGGTCATCCAGAAACCCAATTCCTTCTCGCGCGTGTCACCGAGCGGGTACCGGTCCATGATGTCGCGACGGGCCATCATTTTGAGACTCTGGGTGGCCCGTGCGTGCGGTATGGCGGTCATGATGTGCGCGACCGGGAGCACCACATATTCCCACTGCTGGGGCTCGACTGTATGCCGGGGGAGCGAACGCTCGACTGCTTCGGCTGGCAGGTAGCAGCTCTGCCACGTGTGCGGCGCTGCGTCGCCGTGGCTTTGGCGATTCGGATCTTGGACCGTATGGGCCTCTCTGACGACAACGCCGGCCCAGTACAGCATGCGCCGGTCCGTGAACCCCACCGCCAGCAAGTTGTTGGCAACATCCTCAAGGCAGGGCTGAAATGCCGAATCGGTTTCGTCCGTGCGCCCGTCGCAGCCACCCCACATGACGTCGGTCGACGAATAGCCGGCCCACAGGATCTGGGCCACCAAACTGGCGTACTGATATTCGGCCGTCCATGCTGGCGGTTCCCAGCCGGCCAGTGCCTCTTCAATGAACGTCCAGCCGCTCTCAGGGTCCCGCTTGCCGGCGATCCGCAGCACTGAGTCGATGCTGACGTAGCCCAAGTAGCGCCGCCAGTGAGTGCTGAGGTGCACCGCCTTGACCAAGTAGATCGCGCGTAGGGCACGCTTCAAGGCAAACACTGGGTGGGCGACAGACGGCTGGCCCACCCGGATATCGAGTACACGCACGCGATGGACGTCAGGCCGGTCATCAGGCCGGCGCCGGCCGCCGCCATGGCGGTCGTGACGGCACTGCCGCTGGCGGCGTAAACCAAACGCGCCGATGGGCGCATGATTGGAGGGAATGACAAAATGCTGAAAGCCATTGTCAGCTACAGCAAGAAGATCCCGGTGCCGGGTTCCCAGTTCAGCAGCCAGAACTACAGTCTGTCGCTGGAAGCGGAGATCACCGATACCGAGCCGGCGGCGATTCAGGGCCGGCTCAGCCAGACGTTCCAGCTTGTGAAAGACCAGGTCGAACACGAGTTGGCCAACGGGAATGGCAAGCCGCAACCCGTGAAGGTGCCCGAGGCCGCCAGCCTGCCTGCCGGAAAGCCGACAGGGCCTGTGGACAAGGCCTCGAACCGGCAGGTCAAGTACCTGACCGACCTCGCGGGCCAGCGTGGGATCGCGCTGAGCGATCTCAACGCCGACATCCATAAGCGGTACGGCGTTGGCGGGCTGTACGAGCTCAGCCGCAAGCAGGCCAGCGACCTGCTGGATGAACTGAACGGCAAACGGAAGGCGGCGTAACGCTGCCAATCTGACGCGCGGGGCTTGGTTTCGGCCAGGCCCCGCCTCACCCATCAACCAACCGGAAGGACCTGTATGGCCACTTTGGACGATTATCGCGACCGGGAGCACTGGAGCTTCTCGGCCATCAACCAATTCCTGAACATCTGTTCACTCCAGTACGCATTCGACCGCATCTACCGGCTCCCGAAGACGTTCACACCCATCAGCCTTAGCTTTGGCAGCGCGTTTCACCGCGCAATGGAATGGATGGCCCTGACCCGCAAGGATGGCCAGCAGCCCAAAGAGCCCGAGGCCCGGGACATGTTTAGAGACCTGTGGGCACGCCAGGTGCAGGCGGACCGGCAGATCCGCTTCGACGAGGAGATCACCGAGGATACCTGCAGCCAGCAGGGCGCCGACCTGGTGGCCGCCTACCTGAAAGCGGCCGACCCCGAGGAGCAGATCATCAGCGTCAATGAGGCATTCGCGGTGCCGTTGATCGACGCCCGTGGCAACGTGCTGGAGAAGCCGCTAGTGGGCGAACTGGACTGCCGGGTTCGCAAGAACACCACAGTGGTGATTGTGGACTGGAAGACATCAGCGCGGCGCTGGCCCAAGGATCAGGCCCAGAAGAGCCTGCAGCCGACCGTCTACCTCTACGCGGAGCGGCAACTGCATAACGAGGACGTGGCGGTGCGGTTCGACGTGGTGGTGAAGAACAAGGCGCCGGTGGTGGAGCAGCATCTTACGCGTCGGACCCAGGATCAGTTCAACCGCATGATCGAATTGGTCAAGCAGGTCGAGCACATGATCGCGGCCGAACATTGGTTGCCCAACGAGCAGGGCTTCTACTGCGGCGGCTGCCCGCACCAGCAGGCGTGCCGTACGTGGCACCGTCAGGCGGCAAGGGTTAGCGTTCGGATGGCAGCATAGCGATAAGTGGGGAGTTGGGGCGCGCCCGAAACGAATAGGAGGGGAGATGCAGTGATGCCTCCCTGCATCCCGGAGCCGCTGCTTTGCTCCCCGGCTCCCGCTGCCCCCACCCCGCCTTACGCGAGGCAGAAACCAACACCCTGGGAGGATCCGTACAGTCTTACCATCGTACGTCCTCCTTTCTTCGGCTCGCCGCATGTGCACCATGCCCACGCGCGTCTCACTGACATAAGGGTAGCGCGTTCGTGGCCAAAACCAAGGGGAATCGGTCTGGCGAGCGTTAGTCCGCCATGACGAAATTGCAGGTGCCGCCTTGGTCACGGGGCTCCCACTTCTCAGCCTCGTCTGGATCCAGCCCAACAGGGCCGGCCAGATCCTCGATGGGCGTATAGACACCGATGAACCAGCCTTGGAGGCAGACCAAAGCTGAGGCGAACAACTGCCGGAGTATCGTCGCTTCATCCTCATCGGCTTCCGCTGTGGTGTCGGTCAGTCCTGCCGGCGGCTCATCACTGCGCCAAGACTCCGGCAGGTACTCATCGGGGAACGCACAGATGTCTTCGTAGACCTTGATGGCCCTCTGGTCCAGTTGGGCGTCGGTCAGGCCGGGCAGCGCCACCGACAGATCATACGCATGGCCCAGGATGCTAAACATGAAGCAGCTCCCGCATTGAATCAACTCCGGCTCGGTGTCGAAGCCGCCAGTCGCGGTGACGATCCGATCGAACCGCTGTGCGGCGTTTAGTCCCGTCAACACCAGGCGCGGATCGACCTCCCGCACGTACCGCGCATAGTCAATGTGCCGGTCCGCCAGCATGACGGTGTTGACGATCAGGTCGCGCAGCGTCGGAGCCAACCTGACCAATTGGTCGATATCGGGATCGATCGTGTCGGTGTCATTCATTGGGCGTCGTCACGGGCGCAACTTTACTTTACCTGTTGATTGCGGCCTGACGGGCGGCCGGCAAGAGATCGGATGATCGATCCTGTGCTATGCCGTAGGTCTTCAGGACCTCACCATGGTCCTTTTCGAGGAGTTCGCGATCCAGGATGACTTGGGTGCCATCACGGTCTTCAAACTCGATGAATAGGGTCTTGCTGCCTTCGACTATGGCGATCAGTTCCCGCAGATTGCTGATCGCTTTGCCGTTCACCTTCCGGATCACCATGTTTCCGACATCCTGATAGCCTCGATTGACATCACCGGCCATTACCCGCAACAGCACGACGATCTCGTCGATCTGGTCGTCCTTCGCGTTATTGCAGAGCTGCGCCACGAGTTCCTTCGGGGCGTCATTCTGCCAGTCCTGGCCCCAAGCCTTCAGAAGATCCGTGGTGAGCGGGCAGAACACCAACCCGCCCACGATGTAGTAGGTGGCCGTGTTACTGGCGTGGGTGAGCGGCACCAACACATCGTCCGTCATGCGGTTGGTCAGCGTGATCCAGCCCGATTGCGGTTGACCGTTGCGCAGAAAGCCGACCTTCATCTTCTCGCCGAAATGGTGCTGTTGCGCCACCAGCGTCATGCAGGTCCGCTCGCCCTTGCGGAATTCGATCGTCCAGTCGCTTGCCACAGGCCGATCATCCAGTTGGGTCAGCACATCGCCTGCTTGGAGTAAGCCGCGCGTCACAGAATTGCGCAGGATCTTGGTGATCAGCATGCCGTCCTGGTCGGCCGGTATCTGGTACCGGCGCCTCAGGCCGGGGTTTTCCATGTTTTCCAGCAGTATCCCCATGGATGGGAAGCCCGTTGGATGCCCGGCCGCCATATCATCGAGAACGTGCCGGATGATCGTAACCGGAACGATGTAACCCATATTATTCGAGTCTTGCATCGCCACACCGGCGATACGGCCATTGACGATGGCAGGCCCACCGCTGTTGCCGGGGTCGATGGCGGTATCGATCTGGATCGCGAGCAACGATAGGCCACTGTGGACATAGGTCTGGTGTTCTACGCGGGAAACGACACCCTTGGTGATACTCATCGTATCGTCGTCCATTGGGAATCCATAGACCAGCACTTCCTGCTGTAGTTCGGGCAAGCCGCCCAACTCGATGGAGGATGCGCCAGTGAAGAATGCCGGATCGGCCACCGTCAGGACCGCCAGGTCGGCCTCGTGCGACACACTCTCGATTTGCGCCCCGTACCGCCGCGATTGCCCATGCCGGCGTACTTCGATGGACGTGCCGTCGCAGACCACATGTGCGCTCGTCAGGATCTTGCCGCCCTTTAGGATGCAGCCGGAACCGGTACAGGAGTCCGTAGTGCCGGTGCTCCACGGGCTCAGATAGTCCGGGTGGGTCGCGACCGTGTAGATCTTGACCATGGCTTCGCCAATGTCGGTGCCGTTGGTCGACACTCCCACGCGGGCCACGATGCTGGTGACGTTTTCGGAGGGCGTGACGCTTGGAGGCAGTGCGGTGCTGGCCTGACTGGTATCGTTAGACAACGCTGCGCCTGCAGTGATGGCAATGTCGGCTGCAGTCGCCGTGGAGTCTGGGTCCGCGCCCAAAACATACGCCTTTCTGGCCGGCGGATACTGGATAAGCCTGGTCTGGCCCTTATTGAAGAGCACCCCATCCACGTCGCTGTAGGCCGGGTTGTGCGCAGCCACCAGTATCGCCACCAGATTGGTGCATCCATAGAATGCAGCTTTGGCAATGTTGGTGACGCTCCTCGGGATCGTCACCCTGGTCAGGTTGATGCAGTCCTGAAACGTAGTCTCCCCGATGCTGGTGACTGGCAAGCCGTTGATCCGGCCGGGGATGGTGACGGCGCCGGCCGTGCCAGTATAGCGGGTGATGGTAATCGAGCCGTTGTCGGTCGCGTACTTGAACTGGGCGCTCACCGCCCGGGTGGAGGCCAGATGGTAATATGCCGCCGCTGCGGCGGCAACCAAACAGAATACAGCCAACCACCACGCCCTTCCGATTCGCATCCGACTGACTTGCATTATTTCGAGGCCCCTTACTTCGTTAGCCCAATGACCTTCCAAAACCCTACGGCTGAGATTGGGCCGCCCACGGCTGGCCCACAGGTGAACACCAGAATGATCCCGACTGTCAGGAGCAATACTCCCCAACACTTCCTGTTCATACGTCACCTTCAGATTGGCATGGGATACACGCCCAAGCGTGGGCCGGTCACGTCGTCACTTTGCTTTTCCCATGAGGATTACGGACCCCCAAAAATGCGGGTGCCGCCACACCGGGAAATCATTCTTTGAAAGGAACTGCCGAAGGGCAGAAGTTAATGCCTCGTCCTTCGACTGGCCCTGCTTCATCCACGCCTCAAGGAAGAAACCCATGATCGCGGGAAACGTCGAGTCCGACGCCTCCCACTGGGTGGCCAGGACACTGCGTGCTCCGGCGACCATGAAACCTCGTGACAGGGCTGTCAGATCGTCACCGGAAGTTGGCGTCGTCTCGCCCTCATTGGTATGACAGGCGCTCAGGACCACGAGATTGGCGTGCAGTCTGCCGCGCAAGTCGGTCAGGAGTTCACCGACCGTAACCCGTCCATCCAATGACGGGGTATCCGGGTCCGTGGCAGCAAGCAAAATGGCTGAATTAAGGGGCCGCCGGGCATCCAGAACGCCGTGGGTGGCGAAGTAGAGCAGATTGAGCGGACCCGCCAGATTCCTCAGTCGGGACTCGCTGGCATCTGCCTCACAGAAGACGCTGGCCGATGTCGTCTTACCCACCGTCTTTGATTCAGGGACGGTGCCTTCCAAATCGATGGGGAATGTCGGCTTGATGGAGTGGAAATTGCTCCGTGAGAACACACAGTTCAGGCCACCAGTTACTTCCGCGCTTGATCCGATATCCGACAGGACCGCCGCCGACGGCAGGTATGTCAACGGCATGCCATGCTCGACGTAAAACTTCGATCCCAGGAGATTCTGCTCGTCGACTTCTGTCACGAGGGAATCGAAGGACAAGTAGTTCATGACGTGATGAGGCACCACGTACAACCTCGTGACCTTGGCGTCATGCGCTCTTGCCTCCAGCGGTCGCAGAAGTAATGCATAGAGACGATTCGCCGCGCGGAATCCATCCCGCATTGTTTTTACTTCGCTCTCCCGCATGGTCCCGCTCAACATGCGCATCCACCGGCGGCGGTCCTTGGAGTCGGCGAACTCCCTTCCCACTTTGCTCATCTCCAAAACCAGCGATTGACCATCAATGGGGAGATCGATGATTTCGACGGGAGAAGCGGGAGGCACCCAGATTGCCCATGCGCGTTCCGGCCCGTAGAAGAATTCCACCAGCCCCGCATTGTCTTGCCGTAGGTGCTGCTGCAATGCTGCCAGATCGAAGTCCGGTCCGCTTGGAGTTGCCAGAATGTCGCGGAACGCCCTGGCCTTCATCTTTTCGACGGCCGCCAGCATCTTCTCCGCCTGATGTGTGGCCGCATACAGCCGCCCCAACGCTTCATACACATGCGTCCGTTGGGAAAAGAAGGAGCCAACGTCTTCAAAGACAGGATTCACTGCGATCTTGCCCCTCATCAATTCCACGCAATCCGCCGCTTTGAGGAGCGCGGCCTCAATCGTTTTGACATTTTCGGGCGACAAATTGTCTTCGCCCGCATCCAGCATAAGGACCGCTTTGGTGTAGAGTAAATGCCCGCCAATCTCTGTTTCGTCTACCGATAGATGCTCGAAAACCTCAAGGTCCTTAAGCGCGGCCAGAGCGGCTGCCTTTCTCTTGGTGGAATCGGTCTTTCCATCACCACACTGCTCCATCTTGATCTCCGCCATCCGGATGCCTGAGGATAGGATTACGTCGTTTCGCGCGCTTTTTCCTTTGCTCAACTCCACCCGCATGACTTCCTTGAAGAACCCTGCAGATCGTTCGTAGCCATCCGCGGAATCCGTCCCTGGCAGAAACATGCGTTGCAACCGGATCAACAGGAGCGCCAGTTCACCGCGTGCATAGTCGATGTCCGAAAGGCGGTCAGGTGGATAATAGGCCGACGCTTTGTCGATGGCATTCTCGGCCGGCGAGACACAATCGTGAATAAGCGTGAAGTAAGCTGTGGGCGCTGCGCCGTTCAGCCGATGCTCGCGAAGGTCAATTTCCGCGCAGGTTCGAAAGACTTCAGCGAGATCAAAATAGCCATACCCCAGTTCTTCTCTGGCTTCCTTGTCCCCCTGCCCGACCAACGGTTCCAACAAGGCAACCGCCTGGTACAACTCGTTGGTTGCTGTGTTCAATCGCGTCACGCCTGAACGCCCCTCGGCAATGCCCAGCCATTTCCGGGCCACGGCCTCATCCAGCCTGTGACCGGTGGTGGCCGCCTCGGACACCCGTAACCGCAAGATTCGCTCCGCCCCCGGCAGGTCACCAGCGTTGAGCAGAGCGACAGCGGCATGAACGGAGTCTACCGGCTCCTCTGCTGTGATCCCCGTGCAAGGCACCAGCAGCGCGAGAACCACGCAACATAAAGCACATGGAAGTGCGCGGCTCATTTGTCTGCTATCACCGTGTCTTCGTCCGAAAGGCGGCGCTCCACTGCTATGACGCCTTGCGCCGATCCCATGCCCGCGTAACAGCGCTGCATCAACTTGAGGTAGATAGGATTTCGGCGATCATCCTTCAAGAGGCCAGCCGCAATGAGGCGGGCCTCGGCGTAGAAGGCATGGTCCGGGTTGGCCAACAGACTCGCTTTTGTCAATTCGCGGGCTACGCCGGCGGGCAAGTCCTTTTCAATGGACTGAATCCTGTTCTCGATGCCGGCCGCCAAGGCGGTATCAGCAACGGTGAATACATGGGTCTCATCCGTCAAAAGCATTCCCCGCCGAGTAATGGACACCCGGTATGATGTTCCCCGTTTGAGCGGCGGCCATCCCGCGCTGGCCCACTTCAACGTGCAGCCGGTGAGCGTGACAGGTGACATGTCGGTTGTCCCCCGCACCAGGCTTTGCGGCAGCACCTGTACCGTGTACTCGTTAGTCTTTTCGCCGGTCCAGACCAAGTCGGGGGTGGCGCTCAGCGTCTCGCCAAGGGGCGAAAGCACCTCGATCTTCGCGCCCGCCCGCATGACAGACGGTTTGACCGCCGCGAACAGCATCTTGGGTGGCATCACCAAGGGTTCCGGCTGCGTACTGAGCAGGGCGCTACCGCGGGCGCCGAGGACCGGATCGACCGCCGTATCGGTCTCTCCCTTCACCTGGCGCACCTCAGCCTCACCAATTCTGTAGGTGCCGGGAGTACGAATGACGTAAGCCCGCGCAGGCAGGAGAACTGTCGCACCGCCCCCGTCTCCCAGCGATATGGAGTCGCCTTGTTGAAGCGGCACGCAGGTAGCGCCTGTGGGCACCATGGTACCCGACCTACGGACTACCACACTTCCGTTGTGATCCATAAGGTATCCGACAGCCAGATCCGCACTGTTCGTGCCGTCCGCACGGACAGCAAGAGACAGCGAAAAGAATTGGGCAGCGAGACAAACCACGATGGCCAACGGGCTCTTCCAAATAATACGCATGAAACCCTCTTTGCCGAGTCGTTCCGCCGACCTTCTGCTTGCGCCCGTGACAAACTGCGACCCTTGCCTGCGCCGGGGCAATCGTCGCACGCCTGCCTACTCGCCAGTCACGACACCTTCACCCTGCGCGCCGCCACCTTGCACCCAAAGAATCGGCACGCCTTCCACGTGGCGTAGCCCGCCGCCAAACCACCAGCGCCGCAGGCAATGGCGGGCCAGAGAGGCGCCGAGGCCAAACCCAGTGCGAGAGCGACGCCACCCAAGGCATGTGAACCGAGTACCGTTACGCTTGCGGCCGCGACCGACGTTCCTATGACGGCCCCGCCTGTCGCCGCTGCCGTTGCGGTTACAACACTGCCCGCCGCGTCGCCTGCCGTCTCGGGCCTGGAGGCCAGAGTCTTCATGAGCGCCTTGAATTCTTCCGCGGAGTTTGCCACTACTTGCACCGTCAGGTTCGACAGGTAGATGATCCCATCCTTCACCCGTGACGCTGCCGCCAGGACCCGCTGGTCCTTGATGACCCGCCGTGTACCGTCAATCAGCAGTGCCAGTCCGACCGCCATGACGGATGCCGCCCCCAAAAACTGCGCCATATCAGCCGCCGGATGCAGAAACTTGTGAATCAGGTCGCCTGCCGTATACCCGACGGCCGACAAGACGAATGAGCCCCCGCCGATCAGAATAAGCGCGGGGATGCCTATGGCTGTCCCACCTGCGGCAAGCCCTATCGAGCCCAGAACGCCTGCGGCAACGGCACCGACACCGCCACCGAGCCCGGCCCCAATCTTCTCGCCAAGGTTGCCGTGGGAGAATGCCGAGGCCACCACATTCCTGCCCATCTCGATGGCACCGTTTTGGACGCCCCACGCGATCGCCGCCGCGCCCAACGCCATTTCGGCCGCGCCGATTTCCCACTGGTGGTGTTTGCTCCAGTCCGTCGCGTAGTCAACCGCCTGTCGAAACACCCGCCGATCACTTTCGCTCATTACCGTCTGGTTCATGTTGAACGTCCTGCCTTCCAACGATGTCTGGTTTCAGGACATTCCCCATGAACGTCCCTACCTCTTCGTCGAACGAGCGGTGAAAATGTAACAGCGCGCCGGATTTATTTACTCAACTGGCCGGCCTTGCCCTGTACGCTGACCAAGAACGGCGCCCACACCCGCGGGTTGGGTTGTTCACCTTTCTGCCGGGCCGTGGCAATGGCGGCCCGCTGGACCGCATTGATCGCGCCGATTGCGTCATTCGTCGCCAGATACTTCCGGTAGAACTCGACCATCAACTGACCGGTCGCATCGTCCTGCACCGGCCACAGCGTCATCATCAGGTTCTGCACGCCCGCCTGTGCGAACGCCCGGCGCAGGCCCAGCACGCCCTGGCCGGCGCGCGCCTCGCCCATGCCGGTGTCGCAGGCGGACAGGACCACGAGTTTCGTCCCCCACAAGTCCAACGACCCGACCTCCTCGGCGGTCACGATCCCATCGTCCTTATCGGCGCTCGTTTCGCCCTTCTTCGCCAAGGACAGAGCCGCGCCGGTCAGCGCGAGGCCGGAACGCAGCATCGGATTTTCTATCCGTACAGGAAAAGACCTCGTGCCGCCGCGCGGGCCAACCGACATCATCTGCGTGGGATCCGACGCCTCTTCCTTGATGTCCGGCAGGAAGAACCCATGTGTCGCCAGATGCAGGATCTCCGGCCTGCTGAGGGCTTTCAACTGCCCCTCGGTTGCCTCACGCCCCAGGTAGACGACCGAGTGGATTCGGTCGCTGTCGAACACGCCTTTGAGACTCTCCACCTCTTTCCGGGTACCGGGCAGTTGCGGGAAGTGCATACCACCCAGTACGTCTCGGTCTTTGTCATGGAACACGCTGCGAAATGCCAGACTTCGGTCCAGATAGTCCCCGGGCTTCTCTTCGTCACCGAACGCTGGATCGCCGAACAATGACGGCGTGTTCGTGGCCGGTTCATCGAAGCGCTTGATCAAGTCGCGCCCGCTCGCCACATAGCCGATCTCATGGTGTTCGCACAGATACTTGCCGTCCGGGGCGATCAACGCCGCGAAGGGCAGGAAGTTCAACTCGCCATCTGGGCTCACGATGACCCTTCGACACCCTTGGACATACTTCGCCAGCGGTGCCCATACCTGCGCATAGAGCCCTGTGAGAATTCCTGCAACCGGCTCGCCCGCCCGCATCGCCGCCTGACATCGATGCACCTGGGCATCAATCGCCTCGGCATTGCCCAGACTCAACACGATAGGATTGGTCGAAGCGTGACTGAGGATGATTGCCGCGTAATGAAGCGACGCATCATGCTCTTCCCGATCTGGTGCCGGGACCATTCCAAAGCGAACAATCTCGATTAGAGCATCATTGATGGGCACCGCATTTCGAACCTGGTCGACGGACACAGCAACAACTCGATGCCTCTCCCGGATCGGTGCCACATGCCTTGCCAGCTTAATCTCCAGCGTCTCGGCTTCGTTGGAAAGCTCATCGATCCTCGCCTTTCGTCTCGCATGTTGTTCGTCCGTTGTGGCCCCTTCTCCGTCAAAAACAAGCTCAGCGATTGTAGTTTCAATCTGACGGAGCGACTGCCTGTCTGCCATTACGTCAGGCGTGTCGCGTACCAATCGCCGATCCTGCATCATTGACGCCGCAACCGATCCCTTTGACCTGAATGTCCACAGGCAACTCTGGTGCATCGCGGAAGATGTCACACTGTTCGTGGTGGTCGCGAGGCTTAGCATTACATCAACATACTCATGTATCCTTGTGTCCCAAAACAGCATTCTCTGGCGTTCACTTAGCGACACAAATGCGTTGTCCACACTTGCTACTGCTAGTTCGGCTGCAGATGCACAGCAACGCAACGCTTCGGCGCCATCCCCTATCCAATACGACACAATCCCGAGCATTTGGAGGGCCTCGCAGGTATTAGGATCATCTGCTCCATATCTCCTTATGAAAATGTCCAGTGAACGACGTGCATATTCCTGGGCCAAGCCGTATTTTCGATGCCTCAGATAGAGAAACGACAACGCACGGAGGGGGCGAACGAGAGCAAGATCGTCGCTCCCAGTCTTCTCAACTATTGCCAAGTCTCTTTGGAAGTACTGCTCTGCCTTGTCGAAATCTTGCTGATAGTCTCCCCCAGACTTGTCAACCGTTCCTTTCGTCAGGGCGACAGAGGCAAGATCACCTAACGCGTCCGCCGTCTCACGAGCGTCCCCCCCGTACTTCTTCTCTACAGTGTGAAAGGCGCGCTGAAAGTACTCTTCAGCTTTGTCAGTATTGCGCGCTTGGAGGTGCTTGTATCCAAGACGTTTCAGCGTCCCGATCACGTCATCATCCTCCTCGCCTAACGTTCTTTCCTGGATCATCAGAGCGTGCTCATAGCATCGTATCGCATCGGCGCGCTCTCCGATGTCGGAATGGACGTCCCCCGCGCCAACCAAACAGGCGGCAAACAGCATCTGCGTCTCTTCGGGCGTCTGCTCAAGGAGACTCAATGCCTCCCTGTAATAGTCGGTTGCCTTGGCATAGTCACCTTGCTCGCGACAAAGTTCACCGCGTCGCCCAAGAGTCAACGCCACAATGGGATTCCCTGATCCCAATTGCCTTTTGCGAATCTCGTAGATTCGAGCCATGTATGTTTCCGCCTCCGCATACTTACCTGCTGCTTCACAAAGATCAGTGAGTCGCTCAAGGCTGACCACAACATCGGGATGATCGTATCCTAACAGGACCTCTCTCAAGCCTAACGCCTGTTTGCCCACTTCTAGTGCTTCGTCGCTTCTGTACATTGCGCCCAGCACGACGGCTAGGTTACCTAACAGATCGGCCCTGATACGAGGCGACCGATTCGTAGGCACTACTGTCAAACCCTCCCTGAGGAGCATCTCTGATTTCACTAAGTCTTCATCTACTCCAAGGCCCTCGCGATAGGCCCATGCTAGATGTCCCATCGCTACTGGATCCTGGCGACCTACGGAGCCGAGTAGGTCGCAGGCATAATGGAGCATCTGACCGCGTGTCTGTGGCGACATAGTGGTGTCGGAGGATGCGCAACATAGCAACCCGACGGCATACGTGAGAAGGAAGTGGGTGTTTGTCGCATAGACAGGTTGGTCCGCGCGCTCCGAGAACTCCCGCTGAAATGTTATGGCATTCGTTGGCGCAAATGCTCCGTACCCATATTCGCCGTTAGTGATCTTGGCGTAATCCCCCTGCCACAAGGTATCGAACCCATTCATTTCGGTGGAACTTCCAACATTGTGGGACCGTCCGTGCAAACAAGACACCCCAGTCGCCAACCACACGGCCAACAGAGTGCTTTTGATTAGTATCCTGCCCGTGCCACTGAACCACCGCGGCCACACTCTGTTAGCGAGAATCACAGCCAATACTCCCGATTTCATTTTGTGTAAAGCCGTAATGACCCTTGTTTCCTGGGACCCATGAATTCGAGCGTGTTCTGCACTTTGGTCCTCACGTCCGACTGAGGATTCTTTTCTGCATATGCGTCAAGCAGGTCGCGATAGTACTCCCTTGCTACAGCATCAAGACACACTGGATCCGCTCTGCACTTTGCCAACCGGGTGCTTAGGTAAGTATCCTCCTGGGCTCGGGGATTCCCCGTAATCTCACGCACTGCGGCATCCAACCAAGCAACATGCATCGCCGTGCCCGCAATCGTCAGACCGGTTTTCCCCTTCCAGGGCACTTTTCCTCGATTAAGCCATGTGTTTGTGCGGTTCCGATCACCATCGTTCATTTCCGCCAAGAACCTTTCCGCCGAGGGGCAGAGGTGGCAACCCACCCAGTCCAGGGCCTCATAATGCTCGGCACATTCAACGATAGCTGGGCCCGCAACAGCATGGACGGTCTGATCCTGAAACACGCTACCGACCGCTATGGCCCCCCGCATGAGTAATCCCTGCGGCAGTCCGCTGGTGATGCAATTCGTAGCGAAGGCAGCGGCGGAACTAAGCGCCCGACCATCCGCGGGAGTTAGAGGTCCCTTGAGGAAGACAAGTGTGTCGGACCAGAGATGGACCCGTTCGTTTGTCTCCCTCACCAAGGCCTGGACTGGGGCGCATTCTGTTTCGCAGTCGAACACTTGTTTGGCTCCGACGACCTCTTCAACGAAAGCGCGAAAGGTTTCGGGGGCGGTGTCTGACCGCATCTTGACCTTGAAACCCAAAACATCCAACATGACCACAACGTATTGGTTGTCTGGAACTCTTTGGGGCATCTTAAACTCCCTATTTGAGTTCAAACCTGTTCGCATCCCATTCGACAGGGATGCCGTCTATGTCTGTTAACGCCCCGCGTACACCCTTCTGATAGCTCTGCGCGGCCGGGCGCCCGATTTCGTCGTGTTTCAGTTTTTCGAGATCCATTTCCTGGTCACCCGTCAGCCTTATCTTCGCCGGTCTCTTCCCTGTCTTGGATTCATACTCCCTGATGTGCTCTCGCACTTGCTCGATTATGTTCATTGGCGACTCACTTGATCCTTTGTAACAGTTGTTTCGCTACCCTCATCGTTTCGACTTGCGGTGTCGTTTCACGGATCATTGCCTTGCCGACGTTCTTTCCAGTCGAGAGATCATAGAGTTCAAGTGATACCCAGCCGGGCTCACCAGTGCCTGCGGAGAGTGTCAGTAGGTGTCCCTGCTTTGTCACCGCAACTCCTGTTACAGGTATGTTAATATCCCGGTTCGTTGTGGCGTATCCGTAGTCGGAAACAATACGTACTGGCCGCCCCAGTTGTTTGACTGCGAGATCTTGGAGGAGGGAGACAAGTTGTTCAGCCGACATGGAGTCCTTCGGGCCGCCTCCCCGCATGGCGAACAACTTGGATTCGGGCGGGAGTGCGTTGATAATGACCAGTTCCGGTTCCCCGTGCCCTTGCAGCAACCGTAAGACGACGGCGCCACCCAGCAGCAACAGGAGGCAGGCGGCTGCCGCCAACCATGGGAGCCATGGGAACTGCAGGATCTTGGCGGGCTTGGCGGATGCGCCGGGTCGAACGCCCTTCGTTGCCTCCATGAGTCTGTCAAGCGTCGCACTGTCAGCTTCGCCCTTTTGGTCAGGTGGGAAGACGACCGCCTTGTACTTGAGGAGAGCGGCCCCCAGCACATCGCCGTTAGTTTGTCGCGGGTCCTCGGGATCCGATTCAGTGCCCGGTGTGTTCTGCGTAACCATGGTGAAACCCCGTTTGAAACCAGCCTCAGTTGACCTTTCGTCCTACTGTCTCGGTCCGAGCAGCGCCTGCAGTTCATCCCGAATCAACGGTGCGTTCTCGATTCTCTTCCGCAAACGGGCGAGGCAACGGCTCAGATAAACGCCTATCTGCTTGCCCGGGAGCGAGACCCGTATCGCTGTTTCCTCGTATGACAACTCGTCGAAGAAGCGGGCATGCAACATGTCACGGCAGGGTTGACCCAACGATTGGAGTGCCGTCCGTAGAAACGCCAACGCCTTGTTATCGTCCAACGATTCCGGCAAGTATTCGGGTGCCGGTAGCGCGTCGACCATTCGCGTTGCAGCGGCGGCATCCTTGGCGTAACTGGTCAGCGGGGTTTCCTTCTTCTTCCGGACCCGATCCACGCATTTGTTGTGGGCGACCCGGCCGGTGAAGCCGGTCCAGTTGTCGACCTCAAGGAGTTTCATGGTGAGGTCCACAACCGTCTCTTGGGCGATATCATCGGCAGTGCCCGAGTCGAAGCGAAAGGGCGGTGCGAGCGCGATAGCCCGCGCCAGACCAAAGGCATCCCTATATAAATCACGCCACGCGCTCTCATCGCCTTGGAGGCAGCGCTGCTTCAAATCACCGCGTTTCGATTGGGCAGGCACGATCGTCGGAATGAACTGCACGGCGGAGCGGCCCCATCAGACCGCCCCGCCGTTTTGTTGTGCGTTACTTGGTGCCCGTTGGGACAACCGGCACGCCGGGGTCGTAGATGAGGACGTAGGAGGGCTTCATGAGCCGCAACACGGCCCCTTGATCGCCTTCCGCACCGCCACGGCTGGAACCCATCATCTTGAGTTCCTCGGCCATTGCTTTGCCTTTGTCGGCATCTTTGAGCCCGAAGACGTCGTTTTCATAGATGTCGATGATCTGCGCGAGGCCCTTCTTGTCGCCAAGCACCACGGCCAAACCCGCGGCCTCGTCCAACATCCGCTCGGGCTTCAGGTACGGGCATGCGGCCGGGGGATTCTTCCCAGCCAGCGCGATAGCGGACTGAGCCAGCATGGCTGGGTTCCCCGTCTCGCGCCCACGATTGGCCATGGTCGCGACATTCTCGGCTTCAGGTGTGGACATGCCGCGGAAACTGAACCGAACGAGATCCGGCGTAAGGGCGGGTGTCTCCCACGGTTGGAGCTTTTGGGCCAGTTCCTCAACGCGCTTCCCGTAGGCATCTTCCTTTTTCGTCGGGTCGAACATCCCGAAATCCGGGAAACAAACGATCTGCGGCATCGTGACTGGTGACGCTGCGCCGCGTGACTGACCCGCCGCCTTCATCTCGTCCTGATAGGTCTTACAGGCCGGGCACAAAGCAACGATCTCAGTCAATGCTGTGGCGTTTCGTTGCTCGACGGCCACCTGCGCCGCCGCCTTGAACATGGCATCGCTCGTCGTCTTCTTGTCCTGCTTGCCAAGGATGGTCTCCAACGCCTTCAGATTCCACGCCACGCCCGTCATCGCCTTGACGTTGCGTCTTTCCACAGCGCCCACCCAGATGCTCTCGGAGAAGCGCGAGGAGAAGTCCTTTGACTCAAACAGAACACTACCGCCCTCGACACCCCGGAAAAGGTCGCCAGAGTAGTATGTCCTGTCTCCCCCGGCTGGAGTCCAAGCGCTGCCGGACTGCCCACCGTAGTTGTAGTACGTCCTGTCGCCGCCGCCGGGCGTCCAGGCGCTCCCGGAAGATCCCCCGCCACTGAAGTAAGTCCTGTCTCCATCGCCTGGGGACCATGACGACCACTGGCCCCTCGCTTCAACTCCGACGAGCGTCAAAACTGCCATCCCAATCGCCAATCCTTTACCCAACTTTGTCGCATTCATTGTCCATGCCTCCTTATGTATTGCGTTCACCGTTCCTCATCACAGTAGGCGGCCACGATCGAAACGAGCCGTTCCGTTACGGGCCGCCTAACTAACTGTCGAATTCGCCTTCGAAATGTAACAGCCCAAAGGTCTTTCTGAATCTTGTGGTCCAATGCATCACTGTTTGCTGTCACGTAGCTTGCATTTGTGTCTCGGCGGCACGGGTGCCCCGGCAGAATGTGTGCGTATAACTGATTCCGCCGCCGCGAGACGGTCAGCACTCTGAAGCCCAATCGGGCGAGGAAGGCTGTGCCAAGCGGTGCCGATCATATGCCGCCACGCCGGATCGAACTTTGTAGGATCGTCCTTAGGCGTCTGGATGATTGTGTGGCCGAGTTCCATTAAAGATACGGGTTGTTTGAACTGATCGACTGCAGGCCACCCGGAATGCCCGCTTGATTGTAGGCGGGGACGGGCGTACCCGACCCGGAACCCGCTGCTGGATTGTAGGCGGGGAAGGGCGTTACGGGCCCTGAACCTGCTCGCGTGACGTTCGGCAGGGCCTCTTGGTTGTAGGCGCGATTCCAGGGCACGTTGACGGGTCCGGAGCCGGCTTGGCTGACGGGCGTGACGCTGGCTTTGCTTTCACCTTCATCGGGGGGTGCTACGTAGGTCTTGCTCTCACCTTTTGAGGCCCGCAAAGAGGCATTCTCGGTTTTGATTTGCAGGAGGAACTTATCGAGTTCCCACTTCTTCCCCGCGAGGATGTAGTATTTTGCATTGAAACCATTTGCGAGATTATCGTGCGCCTGGGCGAACCACCCAATCTCGCTCGGCCTAGGCTCAATGTCTGCGCAGAGCCACTTCGATATGCCGTAACCAATCGCCCCGATAACCACCACTATGATCATGATCTCAACCAGCGTGAACCCACTCTTGTTCATCGTATTCTTCACGTTCTGACTCCTCACCTCTTGCACCTCCCTGCCCGGCGCAGCCGACTGCCCCCCTTCCCGGACAAAAAAGATGGGGCGGACTTTACACTCACGCCGTCTTCGTAGGCCCGCCAAGACCCTGTCAGACAAACGCAAGGCGCAACGTCACATCGATTTCTTTGCGGTGGTGTCTCGACAAAAAAAGAGGGGCCGCGGACATTCAAGTCCACGCCACCCCTCAAGGCCCGCCAGGGCCCACAAGATGAACGCAAAGCTTGAAGCCGCGGCCCCAGAGGGACGCGACCTCATCAGCAGTGCTCATCTTGTAGTCAGAACTGGCGGTTTTGAGGGATGACACCAACTGCGAGTAATCGCAGAGAATAAATTGTAGTTACAGAGTCAGCCTACTTCATCGAATGGTCCTTTCGGGCAACATCATCGCACACTCACACGGACAAATACCGTCCTACTGACCTCACGCTAAATATCGGCCAAATGCCGGCTATAACCTATGCAGGGCCGCTTAGTCGGTACTGCCTCCCGGGCAAAGCCTGTCCCCATATGGCCAGCATAGTAGGCCGGAGGGTTTTCGGCGCAAGCTAAAATCGGCACGCCGCCACGACTTTCTCCAGACAAGTAATCCAGCACAAAACCACCATAGAAAGGAACCGTATATGTCCGACGACAACAGACTGCTCGACGTACTGACCCGCGAAGGCGTGCTGCTCAACGTGAGCGTGCGCTTCTGGCGGGCCGCCAAGAAGCTCCAGGCAGAGGATCTGGGGCTCGATCCCAGTGACGTAACGGACCGCCTGATCAGCCTCGGCCACAAGAAATTGCTGCCGCGCGAGGATTTGGCGGCCTTTGCGTTGATCGAGAGCCGGGCCCATGCGTTGGTCGAGGCCAACACGTTCCCGTTCCTGAACGGGCTGGGGCATTTCCTGCCCAACCGCAAGCTGGCGGAAGTAACGGCCAAGCTGAACGCCATGGAGGCCGAGTTCAAGACCGCCCAGGCCGACTTCACCGACCGGTACAGCCGCCTGCGCGCCAGCGCCATCACGGAGTGGCGGGAAGCCGCCCGTAAGCTCGCGCATGCGGGCGCCGATCAGGTCGTGGCGGGCATTGAGAATGCGTTCCCGTCGGGCAACCGGCTGGACCGGTACTTCACGTTTGCCGTCAACCTCTTCCAGATCCGGGTACCTGAACGGCTGGAGCAGGACCTGATCAGCGCGGCTGGCCAGCAGGAGATCATTGCGGCACGCCAGCAGGCCGCCCAAGAGGCGCGCGAGAAGATCACGGCGGGCGTCGAAGGGTTCGTTGCGGACTGTGTCGCGAGCCTGCGGGAGCAGACGGCCCAGCTCTGCGATGACATGTTGCAGAGCATGCGGGACGGCAAGACAAGCGTGCATCAGAAGACGCTCAACCGGCTGGTGGCGTTCATCGAGCAGTTCAAGGCCCTCAACTTTGCGGGCGACCAGCAACTTGAAGAACGGCTGGAGGCCGTGCGTAAGCAGTTCCTCAGCCGAACCGCTGAGGACTATCGGGATGACGACAAAGCCCGGGCACGGCTCCAGAACGGCATCAAGGGCTTGGCCGATGCTGCCCGTGAGTTGGCCAACGCCGATTCGCGCGAGATCGTGGAGCGATTCGGCCAGATGGGCGCGCGCAAGTTCAACATGGCGGCCTGACTGCCAGAGCCGAAGCCAACCAATTGAGGCCCGCCAAGGCCCGGTCCTGTGCCGGTGGATCGTTGGGCAACCAGCGTGAAGCCGGCACGGGGCCACCTTCATCAACTGTCGGGTGTTACTTCATCTTGGACGGCACGGCGATGGTCTTGCCGGCCACCATGAAGTCGCTATTCCCGCGGTGATGGATCGTCCGGGGCTCCTTGATCGTCGGGTCCACCCATGCCTTCACCACCTGCAGAATGAAGAAGTTGTACTTGGCGACCAGTCTGACATCAACCACCCTGCATTCGAGGCTGGCATAACACTCTGCGATCAGCGGCGGACTCACCTTGGAGGCCGGGACCGGCGTCAGGCCGAACTTCGTGAACTTGTCGACTGTTCGTCCTGAGGTGTTGCCGCAACCCACCACCTGCTTGGCCAACTCCGCGGTCGGGATGTTGATCACGCACTCCTTTGTCGCTTTCAGCGTATTGAAACTGAGGCTCTGCTCACCCATCACCAATCCGACGACCGGTGGCGCAAAGTCCATGACCGTATGCCACGCCAAAGCCATGACGTTCGGCTTTCCCTTTGCGGAGGTCGTGACCAGCACAACGGGCCCCGTTCCCAGCAGTTGATAAACCTTGGGCAGAGGGAAGGATCGCTTCTTCATCGCATGGCTCCTGATTTTCACAACTTCACACGCCTGTTCGTAACCGGCGTAACCCTAACATGAGGACGGCATTGGTCAAGAGCAGCGCCGCTGGCGGCTGCTGACAAGGCACCGTAACGGCGTGACCGTCATCAAACCCATCAAGAAGGAGGCAAGGATGTACCGTGTTATCTGGGAGATCGATATCGACGCTAAGACGCCTGTGGAGGCGGCCCTGAAGGCGCTGTCAACACAGAGGGATACGGACTCTACCGCCACTGTATTCGCGGTGAAGGATCGCAAGGGGCATGTGATCCAGGTTGACCTGTCGGCCACGGAGATCCCGGTGATCTGCCCGGCCTGCGGCGGTGACAACGTCGCGCAGGAAGACGTCATCCCAGGATATGCCCGCCTCAAGTCCGTGAGGCTGGATGGTCAGATCGAGTGGTCGGGCGATACGGACGTGCAATGGGATGACCAGCGCCCCGCCAGCGACCCACCGGCGTACCTGTGCATGTCGTGTGGGAAATCGGTCGATCTGGCGGCCGTTATCGCCAAGACCACACGTAACCCAACCAAACGGAGGAAGCGACGATGCTGAGATGCGACAATTGCGGGAAGCGATATGAGCGGGATCATCAGCTCAAGCGTGTCTGGCCGGACATCCCCGGACTGACCGAGCGGCTGGACGTGGGAGGTGTCGTCCCGGCCGGCGAGTGTGTTGATTGCGGCGCGCTGGTGTACGTGGAGACCCAGCCCATCCGCCTGCTGATCCTGTTGGACGGCGGGCTCGTACAGGGCGTGCTGGCCGATAAGACCGGCGTCGAGGTGGCCGTTTTGGATCAGGATCTCGACGGGGCCGATGACGACGCGATCGTGGTGGTTGAAGGTGAGGTCGATGCCCTGCGTGGGACATTGCAGGCACACGACGTCACAGTGGCGCCGGCGTTGATCGCATCGGCATGGCAGCACATGGAGGCGCCATGATCACCGATCCCCTGCTGCGGCTCCGCCATGGGCTGCACAAGCACTTTGGCCCCGGCGCGGCTGTCTTTGTCGATCCCTTCCTGTGGATGGCCGGCCGGGTGGCTGTGGATTTGCTACGGCTGGATGCCTGGCTCCAGCAACGAAACCCCGACTACGGTGATGACGAATCCATGCAGCTCTTCATCCGGCGTAAGTATGGGGAACGGGCCGAACGGTTCGTCAAAGCCTGGATCGCGGGGGTAGAGCGACAACCAACCAGAAAGGATACCCATGAACGATTACGCCCTGGCCTTCTCCCGACTGTGGGAGTGGTGGCAGGTCCGAATGTTGGAACGAGACGAGTTCCTGAAACAGATGAATGCGCGGCTGACAACGGAGTGCGAGGCAGCCTACCGCCGGAGGTTCCGGCGCCGGGCATTCTCGATGGTGGCCAGCCGCGACCAGAATGCCGAGGAACACAAACAGATCTACGACCGGTTGAAGCCTGACGTGGACCGCTATCTGGCCGACCACTCCGACGAAGAGCAGCAGATCAAGTGGGCGCTGGCGATGTTGGCCGAAAAGGCGGACGTGCCGCGATCGGACACCTGGCTGAGCGTCTACAGCGTGGACGGTGATGCCTACCGGAGTCAGGGGTGGGGAGCGGCGAAGTACGCCAAGGCAGACGCCGAGAGCAGGTTGCAGGATTTCCTGCTCCACGTGCCCGAGGGCCGGGTGGATAGCCAGTTCCACAAGTTCGACCAACCCGTGCGGTGTGCCGGTGGTTCGCCGTCGCTTGGCTGGCATGAGTACCACGTCATGGTGCCCACGACGGAGATTGGCGCGGAGATCTTGAAGCGCAAACCGGAGCGGCCATTGCGAGAGTACGTCAGGGATTGCTGGGGCCGGGGCGTCAACCCGCGGGTCTACCTGCCGTTCCTGCCACACGGCTACGAAGAACAGGTCGGCATCGATCACTTCGGGCACGACCTCCACGCTAAGCAACCCGTCGTCGCGGCGTGACGTACGGCGTGGATGTGTTCGCCCACTCAAACCAACCATAAACAGAAGGAGGATCAGAACGTATGTCTCACTTCACAACGATTCAAACCCAGATCCGGGACATCACGGCCCTGCGGGAAGCGTGCCACGAACTGGGCGTCCAATTGATCGAGAACGCCGTGGCGCGCGGCTACGGCAGTAATAACCAGAAGGGCGAGTATGTGGTCCGGCTCAAGGGACCGTACGACATTGCCGTGAACCGCCAGCAGGACGGCACGTTCGGCTTCACTACCGATTGGTATGACGACCACGTCGAGAAAGAGGTCGGCGCCAGTTACGGCCGGCTGCTCCAGCTCTACGGCGTCCACAAGGCCCGTATCGAGGCGCAGCGCAAGGGCTACACGGTTCGCCGGCAGACGCTGGCGGATGGCGCCATCAAACTCACGATCGGAGGCGTCTGACCATGGCCAAGACCATCGAGATCATCGTGAAGCCGGACGGCAGCCTCAAGATCGATGCCGTGGGGTTCCAGGGCGCCGACTGCGAGAAGGCGACCCGGTTCCTGGAGCAGGCTCTCGGCCGTGTCGCGGGCAAGCAGAAGAAGCCCGAGTTCCATCGGCAGGTACAGCGCCAGCAACGGGTGGGCGGGTAATGGCCGCCAGAAGGATCGTCACCGGCGAGTACAACCATCATGGCTATACGGTGCTGCTTTGCCGTCCTGAGGGCGTGCGTACCGTGTACTCGGCCGGCAACAACCCGCGTGACTCGCAACAGAATGCGCCAACTGGCGTCGGTCTACGGCAGTTACGCGGGTTCTGCATCCGGACCTGCCGGGAGATCGCCATTGAGCGCCGCGCTGAATACGGCGGAGTCACCCGCATTGAAGAGGAGGACAGCGAATGACCGGGATCGCCCTTACGTTCACGCCCGACGGTCTCGGGCATGGTCTCTACACGGAGGCCATCGACCTGGGCCGGATCGGGCCACTTACCATCCGGCGGGCCACAACCATCGAATACGACAACAACACCCAGTACTGGCGCGTCAAAGATCGGACAGGCTTCTGCCTGTTCAACAGCCCGTCCCGGCAGGAATGCCTGGATTGGGAGCGCCAGTACCTGGAAGCCAAGGAGGATCAGAAACATGCATTACCAAACGGCGCTGGTGCAGTTGCCGCTGATACGTGAAGTGGGAAAGGAACGCGTCGTTTCGCCGGCTGACGTGCATCGCGTCTGCGCCGATACCGCCGATCTCGCACAAGAGACGTTCATCGTCATCTGCATCGACTCCAAAAACCGCATGTTGAACCGGCACATGGTGAGTCTGGGCACCCTTGATACCGCTCTAGTCCACCCCAGGGAGGTCCTAAGGCCGGCCATCCTTGATGGAGCGGCGGCAGTCTTGCTCGTGCACAATCATCCGAGTGGTGATCCGACACCTTCAGCGGAGGACGTGCGGATCACCAAGCAGCTCGTTCAGGCCGGCCAGATCATCGGCATCAAGGTAATGGACCACGTCGTGATCGGGCGGGGAGTGGAACCGACGGGCAGCGATCCTGGACGCCGTGCCTTCCAATCGATGCGTGAATGCGGTGTGGTTGAATTCGAGTGAGGGGTGAGGCGATGAAACGAATGACCGAGGTCGGCAGGGAGACGTACGGCCACGATGCCCGCGCCATCAATCGCCACAGCGACCGGAAATACCGGGATGAGGACGCGAATCTCTACCTGCTATCCCGGACGCTGGACGGTGTTCCCCCATTCTTCGAGGCGTACGGCCCGTACACGGCGGAGCACGAAGGGGCACTGCCGAGATTGAAGGTGAACGGACTTGAGTTCTGGGGCGGTGGCTGGAACTGGCAACGGGCCATACAGGCGTTCCTGCGTGAGATAGGGGCAACGCTGGCGACCAAACGCAAAAAGGAACGCGAAGCATAGCCGATGCCGCAGCTGGTAAGCGCAACTGCAACAGCCCGTAAGGCCGCACAACCACACGTAACGAACGGGCCCGCTCTGCTGATGGTAGGGCGGGCCTTCACGTCAATGGAGGGACAGATGACGACGATGGCAGTTACCGAAACGTTGCGCCTGTGCCGGCTCATTAGACTGAACGTCGAAACGGCCGACAGATCGACGCTGGAGCAGCGCCACGGCCAGGTATGGGATCCAGCCGAGTTGCGCCGGGATTTCACGCCTATCGGCTACATGGCGCCGTTCGTAGTGGTGCGCCGCAAGGCCGATGGCGTACTGGGCTCATTGGAGTTCCAGCATCAACCGCGGTTCTACTTCAACTGGTCAGAAGATAACACGAAAGGAACATATCATGGGACTCACGATTCACTATTCACTGGGATATCCGGCCAAGACGGTGGCGGAGGCCAGGCAGGCCGTTGAGCGGTTGCGACAGCGTTGCCTTGATCTGCCGTTCGCGGAGGTCGGTCCGCTGCAATCATTGGAAGGCAAGGCGTGCGACTTCACGCGCTGTGGGCGGGACGACCCGAACCGCTGGCTCATCATCCAGAGCCGGGGCAGCATCAACTGCGTCGGTGGGGCCGACGACCGGTACCGGGCCGTTGGTGACGGCGAGAACTGGAACGCCAGCCTCGATCTCATTCCGCGCGCGGTGATGGCGTTCTCGACGTGGCCCGGCGAGGGCTGTGAGGAGGCCAACTTCGGCCTGCGGCTGTTGCCGGCGCGGCTGCGGGTGCATACGAGGAGCGGCGAACCCTATTGGCTCCAAACGGCCAAGCGCGATCGTGGATGGACGTGGGACTCATTCTGCAAGACGCAGTATGCGAACAACCCGCGTTGCGGCGGGGTGCAGCACTTCCTGCTCTGTCACCTGACGGTGATCGCCGTGCTGGATGCGGCCCGGCAACTCGGGTTTAGCGTCGAGGTAAGCGATGAGGGCGGGTTCTGGATCAACCGGTCGGTCGAAGAGCTGGCCAAGGAGGTGGGCTCGTGGGACCAACATCTGGCGGCGCTCGTGGGGGCGCTCAAGGATCAGGCGACGCAACAGGGGATGACCGTCGAGGCGCCGATCCTGGATCGGCCGGACTTCGAGCACCTGGAGGCGGCCGCCGCCTTGGATCCCAAACTGCGCCGGTTGATCGAAACGATGGTGGGTGCCGGGTCTGATCAGACCGGCGCCAACACCGGTAGTGCGCCGTACGCCGAACGATCAACGGCTGCGGCGGCGTAACCAGCAGTGCGGGTCCCCGTATCATCAACCAAATCAAGGAGGCCAGCTATGGCAGTCGAACCAGAACGCGATCCGTTCTTTGAGCAATACCGGAAACTGATTGGGCGGCGCGTCGTCGGCATCGTCAAGTCACCGGCACGCCGCCTCATGCGCGAACTCTACGGCCTCACCTTTGACGATCGGACGGTCGCCTGGGTGATGTGCGATCCAGAGGGTAATGGACCGGGCTTTTTGGAGATCGAGACCGGCACCTGACGGTGAACGCTACGGCCGGCAGGAACACAACTGGAGAGGAGGTAAAGGTATGGGCAGAACTGAACCGCGAATCGCATTCGAGCGGTTCGCGCAAGGGTTCGAGCGCAATGCGGCCTTCGGTCACATGCACGTTTACGATACGTACCGCGCATGGCTGGAGGCGGCGTGGGCGTTCATGAATGCCGTCAGCGACCCCGATGGGTTCCGGCAATGTCTGGACCGGTACAGCCGAGCAGAGGGCGAGGAGTTCGGGCGCCTGCTGGGCCTGTACGTCGAGGCCGTCGAGGCTGAACCGTTCCGGGACATCCTGGGTGAGGTGTTCATGCGGCTGGACGTAAAGTCGGTTCAGGCCGGCCAGTACTTCACTCCATGGGTAATCGCCGAGGCCATGGCCCGCATGACCTTCGACAGGGATGACTTCGAGCGGCTTGTGCGTGAGAAGGGCGTCGTCACGGTGTGCGATCCCGCGGTCGGGTCGGGCGTCATGCTCCTGGCCTTCGCGCGGGTGGTACATGCCGAGTTTGGGCGGTGGGGTACCGGGAAGCTCAGACTTTACGGGGCCGACATCGACATCCGGTGCGTGAACATGTGCCGGATCCAACTCAGGATGAACGCCCTCGATGAGTTCGGCCGTATGGCCGGACTGCTCGGGATGATCGAACAGGGCATGCCCACTGACGGGCTGATGCTCAAGCCCGGCCGGCAGATGGATCTGCCCGGCATCGCGGCGTAACCAACACGTAACGAACTGGCCCGCTCTACCGATGGTGGGGCGGGCTTTTACTTTGGAGGGGACACGACCATGACGCTCAAGCAGGCGATGGTGAGTGACGTCACGGGGACGCATCATTGATCCCTATTTCATGCACAGGTTCCCCATGATGGGCGCATGATCGAATACTGTCTCTGCGAGGAAGATGAATAGGAAACCAAAGAGAACGAGATTTGCAGGCCATGAAGAAGCAGGTCAAATGTGGTGAGGACTTTGTGCGGGATGACAAGTGGCATCCTATCGTTCGAGATCGGGCTGGGGTGGAGGCTCTCGGGCGCAGGCTCATCCCTGCGGACCTGCTGATGTTGGGATTCGGCGTATCCGTATTCGAGGCTGACGATCACTTTCGGATCAGTTTCGGGAGGAAGGCATGAACCACAGGGCAGACGGCGTGATATACAAGGTCAATGTCTTCCGCGCCACTTGGGAGATCAGGGCACATAACCCGGATCGCAGGATTTGCGAGGGGCCGCTTCCCTACGACATGGCGTCCGCCAAGGTGCTCGCCTTGAACTGGGACAAGGCCGTGCGCGCGGTGACGGATGACGAGGTGCGGACGATCATGAGGTAGTGGACGATCTAGGTCCATCGAAAGTGACGGCAGTGAAAATATCCGAGGTCAAGGTTGGTGACAAGGTCACGTGCAAGCAAGAAGAGGCCGCATACTACAGCGGCTACGCCGGGAATCCCGTCGTTATCTTCAAGCCGGGCATGGTGGGTATCGTGGGGTCGGTGAAAGTGCCCTACGTGCGAACCAGCCGGGGACAGAACAGCTACTTTGTCTGCGTGGATTTCAAGGTGGCGGGGGTGTTTCAGGGAAACCCGAAATGCGGGAACGATACCTGGCGTGTGCCTCTGGACTACGTGAACATCGTGAATATCGTGAAGACGCGAAAACGTGGAGGTCGTCAAAGTAAAGGCGCAAGCGAAAACGACATAGACGCACGATGTGTGGAGGGATGACGTGTGCGTTGAAAATTGCACGGTTGAACGGCAGCGGCTCAAGTATCGCCCCGCCGCGTAGCCGTGCACGTATCGAACAACCCGGCCCGCTCTGCCTACACGGTGGGGCGGGCCTTCTGTTTCAAGGGAGGACAACCGCATGAGCTACGAGATCAGTTATCGACGGCGGGCCTTTATCATGACGGCTGCGCAGGCTGGCAACTACGACGACGTGCTGTTCCTGGTCGAGGAGGCCGGCAGCAGTAATTGCTACGAGATCGGCAACAAGCGCCGTTCGAGGGGCTGGTCGTGCCTGGCTGCAGGCGGCCGGTCGGACTGCCTGGCCAACGTCACAAGATGTGCGGCGTCATGCTGTGGCGGCTCGCTCGTTTTCTACGGGTGTCGCGATACGTCGCCGGAGTCCTACATACGGGCGTGGCGTAAGTCCATAGCGGCGGCCTTGCCGTTTGGAGATGCCAGCCACAACGGATTCTACCTGCAGCTCTTCGCCCGCATGACCGAGACTGAGGCGGCGAACGACCGGAAGTATGCGTTCGAGCTGCTGAGCAAGCAAACGCTGGTGCCGGTTGGTCAGTACACGAACCCGTACAACGGCAAGACGGCCATGGAATGGCGGTTCAACGCGACGATTCCGGAGCAGGTCAAGCTCTGGCTCGAAGCCAGGGCCGGCGGTCGCGGCTTCCATAGCGTGGAAGTAAGCGGGCCAGACTGAAAGGGGGAAGCTCAGGGCGGTAAAGCAACTGTTCGGCCTGTCGCTGAACAATCAACCACCAGGGAGACAGCCATGATTGTCGTTGATTACCAATGGGGAGAACATGCCTACAGAACTGTTGTGCCACACAGCACAACCACCAGCGCCAGACGTTTCTTTTGTCGCAACCACCGTAATGTGCGAGTCACCGCCTTGCGTTGCGTTGGCGGTACGCATGTGGGGGCCCAGGCCAAAGAAGGCCGATCCCGCGTTCGTCAAGAAAGCCGTCGCACTCGCATGCCGACATAACGAGATTGTTCTATACGACGTTCCCGAACGGCTGCAAACACGCAACGATCATCGGCAGTATGCCATCTGGCGTCTGCAGGAAGCTGTGCGCAAATATGATCGGCATCAACGTTGCTGGTATCACTATCGGCATGGCTTGCGGACCTCTACCGGATATCGCGAATCAAAACCATGTACCACAACCAAGGAGTGCCTACTGGATTTAAGGCTGGCGCTCGCCTTCTACACAGAATGGGAATGAAGAACCAGAGTGGAGGACAACATGGGAGCCGATCAAGTGGGATACATGGTCAACCCGCCAGCGGGGGTGGTGCCTGAAGCGCAAGTCGACGGGCGACTAAGCAACGCAACCAACGAAAGGAGACCGTTATGGCTGACAGAACTTACACGGACGGAGCCGCGTTACGGCGGCGCGTCCGGCAGCTTGAACGCTGTCTGCGAGCCGTACAGTCGGCCTTGTGGCTGGCCGCGCGGGATATGGCGGGCCGTGGCGCCGATAGGGGCGACAATGAGGAGTACCGGCTGGTTCGGGATCTTCATCAACGCAGCCGGCGGGCCGATAGCGTCACTTGCGCGATATGCCATCGGGCGTGCTGCGCCAAGACGGCCCATCTGCATTCAGGCCAATGGATAGGCGACGAATGCTGCTGGGATGAACGCCTGCGGGCTAGCGAATAACAATTGGAGGTGCGATGAAGATTCAATGCCGAACCAAACAGGGCGGCAGCGTTCAGATCAACCGCCGACATGGCGTCTGGGCCAGCTATGCCGTGGCGGGCGTGGCAGGCCTGCCGCCGCCGGAGATTCTGTACTGCGGTGCAACGCTACCGAATGGTCGCCAGATCCAGTTCTTCCTCAACCGGGAAACCGGTCTGGTCGTCGTGGACATCATGGCCAGGCATGGCAAGGGAGGTAACGAGGTGATGCGTATGGACGCCAATGCGGTGGGGCTGCCGAGCAAGTCGGAGTGCACCGTTGTGGGCGAGGAGGAGTTAGATGCCGACGACTAAAGCCCCGGTCCACCTCAAGACCGCGCAGGGATATTTCACGGTATACGGTTGGGATTTCCGGGCTGACTTCAATAAGGGCTGTGCCCTGCCGTTCCCGAACCCGCTCAAAGTATCTCTTGCGGCTGCTCGCCGATGGCTGAAGGAACAGGGAATCGCGGAGATGGGAACCGAACCGGCGTTGGACCGATGGGTCCCACGGCGTGAAGACGACAACGAGAAAGGACACGATGAATAGCGCGATCCGATGGTTTGTGCCGAAGCGGAGCAGAACCGCCCACGCGTATCTGGCCAACCTGGGAAACCGAAACGTCGAATTCTGGTGCGGCATGGTCCGTGACCAGTACGCGATCAGATGTCCCCGGCAGGGCGACGCGAAGTGCAAGGACTGCCGGTCATTCATCAGAAAGGGGGGTTCTGATAAGGGCAGAAGAAGGTGCAGTGGCAAACATAGAGGGCCGGACTGTAGGGTTAGGTGCCGGTGTGTTGCCGTTACAACGCGCAAATGCTGGCGCTTTGGCGGCAAGGGCGAACCCCAAGTTGTCGAATTCAAGATGCACCTGTGTGCGCGGTGCGCCAGGAGATTCGATGAGAGTCAAAGAGAAGCCGCATGGGAAGCCCGAGTGAGTTGAGTACAGGAATAGTGGAGTCAGACGGCCCGGGCGTCCGTGACCGTAAAACGCTACGAACCGAAAGGAGACTGAGCAGCATGACGTTAAACCAATTGGTCGGCAGGGCGGCGGCCGTCTATCCGGACAGCCAGGTGATGGAATACTGGGACACCCGCAAACAACGCCCGCGCCATAACCGCAAGGGTGGCGATACGCTGGCGTTGTTCATCGCCCGGGAGTTGGCCGATACATACGATCCCGATGCCGATGACGGTACGCAGATCGCTGCGGCCGTCAAGGCGATGCAGACGGCTACGGATGATCTCCAGGCTGTCGCACAGGCGTTGAGCGACCTGGCGGTCGAAAGGCTGGCGGCATGAGCGCAACGGTTACGGAAGTCAGCTTGCTGGTGTCGGTGCTGGTCGAACCGGTGACATCGGCGCCAACCATTACGCCCCGGCAGGTCCGAAGGGCCGCCCTTCAGGCCATCCGTAACGCGCTGTGGGATCGTGAAGACAGCGGGTTCGATCACGATCACGATGACAAGCTGGCGGTTCAGTTGGCCGGCATCAGTCTCGTTAAGCCCCGGAAAGGATCGGCGAAGGGGTGAGCAGGAGTTATGAAGAATGGCTGCTGAAAGGAGGGCCGGCTACAGATGAGCGCGATGATTGAATTCAAGGCACCGACGGAATTCCTGGGGCGCAACGGCCAGGCCAAGATGGTGGCGATTCTGATCGATCGGCTGGATAATGACATTACGTTGGTGCCCATTACATCCCGGCGTCAGATGGGCCGGGCCTATATGCTGGTGCCGAAGGACATGGTACCGGCTGTCGCGCGGGCCATGCTGCAGGTGTCGGGCAACCGGCAGAAGGTTGTGGTATCGGTCAGGGGTGGCGTTGCAGAGCTTGTCAGTTGCCCGCCCGGCGTATCGGTCCGCATTGTCGA
>Ga0073936_10001817_pt1 | contig 32431 bp, 14 predicted proteins | sample AliMusrvi5mmetaG_FD_87041 | JGI IMG/M metagenome (GOLD analysis project Ga0073936, IMG submission 87041) | Freshwater lake bacterial and archeal communities from Alinen Mustajarvi, Finland, to study Microbial Dark Matter (Phase II) - Alinen... | ecosystem: Environmental > Aquatic > Freshwater >...
ATAAAAGATTTTCCATTTAGCTCAAGACTAGCCGCAGGGCTCGATGGCGTTGTGTCGGCCGCCTGGGCGGACGCGGGGACTACCTTCCCAATGGGCAGGATATAGGCGTCTACAAGCTCGCCGCGGTTGAAGAATTTGAGTGTCAGGTCCTGGGTTCCGGCGGCGATTTCCGGCATGGGGATTTCGATGACGCCTTTCGAATTCGGCGGGACATCGGCGGTTGCGGTTCCATGCGATTGGCCGAAAACCCAATCGATTTTCAATTCGTTCAAATTGGTGAAGAAATACCGATTCTCGACCGGGATGCGCAACCGCCCGCCGACATCCACGAGGATCGCCTCATGCTCGCGAATGCGGACTGGGGAATATGCCTTTTTCACATTCCAGAACTCGGGCTTTTTGCGCAGCCAGGAGTCCACGATTCCCCAGGGTCCGTAGCCTACCTGCCAGCGGCCGCTCTGCGGGTCCAGGTAGCCCTGGAAGCGATCGCGCTCATGGCCCTGGGGGGGAAGCTCGAAGACATCGTCGCTCCACTCCCAGATGGCCCCGCCGGCGATGCCGGGGTTGGCATACATGGCGTCCCACATGGGTGCGATGGCATGGCCGTAGTAGTCGCGCAAACCGGGATCGGTATAGTGCTCGCGGCGATTGTAGTTGTTGATGTGGCAGTACTGATCGTAGATGATGGGCTTGCCACTCTCCGCCTGCGCCTTGCGGGCTTCCTCGAGCGACGGGTAGTGCTGCGAGAAGAATTTGCTGGTGCCGGACTCGTACGAGAAGTTGACCGGACGGCTCTGGTCGATTGCGGCAAACAGAGACATCAGACTGCGGTAGTTTCTGCCCCAGATGCACTCGTCGCAGGTCTGCCAAAAGACGATGGACGGATGGCTGCGGTCTTTCTCGATCGCCGTTGCATCGATGGTCGCCATCGCTTGGTAGTAATGCGGATCGGTGTTGCCCTTGGGCGCGTCTCCGGTTCCGTTCTGCCATCCCACCCAGACAGAGGGCATCTCCTCGGTGACCAGCAGCCCCGCTTCGTCGCAGGCGTCGAGGAACTCCTCGGGCACGGGGTAGTGGGATGTGAAGACGTAATTCATGTTGGCTTCGTGCAGCAGTTTGGCGTCCGTGCTCCACATTCCCGGCAGCAGCGAGCGCCCGCGCGCCGGATTGGTCTCATGCCTCTCAACGCCGTGGAGCTTGATGGGCTGGCCATTCAAGATGAGTTGATTGCCTTTGATTTCGATTTGGCGGAACCCGATGCGGCGTTCGGCGGTCTCCAGAGTCGAGCCGTTGGCCACCAGTTCAGCGGTCATCTTGTAAAGCCACGGATGCTCGTTCTCCCAATGCTGCGGCATGGTCACGGGGATATCCACAACCTGCACGCGGTCTTCGCCAGACTTCAGCGCGGGCAGGCGCACCGAATCCGGATGAAGGGAGACGGGCTTGCCTTCAGGATCGGTTAGGCGCAGCCGCAATTCCGTTCCCTCGACGGTCGACCGGGACTGATTCGCAACGCCCAGAGTCAGATGCAGGGTGGCGTCCTGGAATTTGCTGTCGAATCGTGTTTCGGCATGCAGGCGATAGAGATTCACGTCGGGCACGGCAAACAGGTAGATCTTGCGCGTGATTCCGCCCAGGTCGTGCTGCGCGTAGTTGATCATGGACGAAAGGTCGGCGGCAGCGGTGTCCTGCTGGAGCCGCAAGGCGATCACGGTGCTCTTTCCAGCTTCGACCTCGTCGGTAACGTCGAACTCAAACGGCGTGAAGCCGCCTTCGTATTGGCCCACCTTCTTGCCATTCACCCAGACCTCGGCCAGGCTGAAGGCTGCATCGCATTTCAGCTTGATTCGTTTCGCCTGCCAATCGCGGGGAATCTCAATGGTTCGCCAGTAGCCGGCGGCGCCGCTCTTGGGGACCGTGTAGCCCTGCATGGCCCATTCACCCGGCACTTGAATCGTGCCCGTGGATTCGGCGGATGCGGTCTTCTTTTCCCAAAACTGTGGGGCAGGCTGAACGATGAAGTTCCATGTTCCGCCGAGGTCCACTTTCAGAGTCTCCGTTCCCTGAACCGCCGCAGGCCGCGGAGTCAGATGAATATCGGGGGCGAAGATCTCAAGAGAATTGATGGTTGACGATACCGAATACTTTCCCCGGTCGGCTTGTACGTTGAGCAGCCGAGGCTCTGCTGAGCGCCAGGCCAAGGGTGCCCGGATGGAGAAGCGGCCTGCTGCGTCCGACGTGCCGTGGATTTCTGCAACGTCCGGCTGCTGAATCCGTATCGACGTACGCGGCGCCGGGCGGTTCAGCCAGTCCGTGACTACGCCGGTGATTGCTCCTTGGCTATCCCCGCCCACCTGGACATTGAGATTGTTGGCAAGCTCAGCTGCACTGGACCACAACTCAACCAGGCTCACAGCGATCTCACCCTGGGCTGCGGCTTCGAATTTCAGCTCCAATACCCCATTTTTGAAGGCTGCAGGGGGGATATCGATCTCACGCTTCTCAGCCCGGTGTTCGGGCTCGTCGAATCGCGCTTGAAGCTCAATTCCTTCCGCGCTCAGCTTCACCGCCTGGCCAGAATGGTCGCCAAGGTAAACCACGCGCAGCTTGTACTGGGCGGCTTGCGCCAGCCCGGCATACCGGTACACCACTTTCGATCCCCCGGAGATGCTCCTATCCTCGGGACTTGCTGCCGGAGCGAGGAAGGCTGGAATCTCTCCGTCACGGCCTTCAACCAGATGCGCTTCATGGGCTGGGTTGCCGCAGTCGTCTACCGCCACCAGGTAGAAGCCTGCAGGGTTTTGGTCCTGAGCGACCGCGGGTGCAAGGCGGACGAGAAACAGGGAGGGAATGAGAATTGGCAGAACAGCCCGGAGAATCTTCATCGTTTTCTTCCTTATGCGCGGCGATAATGCTCCCGCATGGTTTTAAGCAGCCTTTGACTTCCTCGGTGCGGGCCGGTTATTCAGGCCCTATCCCATAGGAAATGAAGCACTTTGGTAGGGCGGCAGATAACGCAGAGCCACAAAACATAATGTGATATGATGACTGCGAAATAGTAACACCAGAATTATGGACTCGCTATTGGAATCATTTGACAAGGGCCATCAAGACCCGAAGAAGGAAGCTGCCAAGCGCCCAGTTCGGGGTGACAAGTTGTTTGTTCCCGTGGTGAACGGCCTGGCTCGCCAGATTGTTCAAGCGGGCCCTGAACGGATCACGTTTCCAGCCGAACCGGAGCTATGCCGGATTTTCGGGGTAAGCCGCACTGTGCTGCGTGAAGCAGTTAAAGTGCTTGAAGCCAAGGGTTTGGTGGAGGTTGGACACGGTCAGGGTGTGAAATCGCGTGATCGCGCGAGCTGGAACCACCTTGACCCTGACGTGCTCAACTGGCTATGCGAATTTGGCGCAGACGAAGTCTTCCTGCGCAATATGAGCGAAGTTCGGGAGATTCTGGAGCCCGCGGCGGCCGCACTTACTGCTGGGCGGGGCGACGAAGCCACCATCGCGCGGATCAAAGACTGTTACTCACGGATGGAAGAGAACGTTCACGATACCGAAGCCTACATTCAGGCCGACATGGCCCTTCACAGTGAGATCATCGCGGGTTGCGGCAACGACATCCTGAACAGGATCGTCCAATTGATCGGCACGGCGCTGCGTATCGGCCGGAACGTTACGATTCAGGTGCGCAGCGATTGGGCCAATGATTTGCCGCTCCATGGCGCGCTCGTTGAAGCGATTGGCAGGCATGATCCGGAAGCGGCCAGGGCGGCGACCATCGTGATCACTCGTTCAGCGGCAACCGATATCCAGACCGCGCTTGAAATCCGATCTGGGTCGAGTTCTGAGCCGGTTCCATAGAAAGAGCCGGGAAGGGGATCCCCTCTATCGGTGCGGTCAAGATGGCAGTCCGCGAAACGCTTTTTCGGGGGGCCTGGCAAACACTGTGAAGGCACGATCTGGCTCTCGGGCTGCTTACGCAGGGCAAAATCGGCCAGAATCTGGTACAAAATGCCCAGTCTCGGCGAATTTCCACAGATTTTTCAGCATCTGCACACCCGGGAAAGATGCTAGCTGAGACACTTGAGCGGGTAGCCGCAAACGTTTTCATAATTTCTGTAACTATTTGGATACATTGGAGTTGTATCCTATTGGCATGATCATTTTTTCTCCTCGCACGGCAACGAGGGGTGCGTGAGGGGCACCGGCAACGGCAACGTACACGAAGATGGCCTGTTCCGCCCCCTAGAACAGTGCAAAAGTAACTTGACAATTGCAAACGTTTTCTCTAGGATTGGCCCCCAGTTGACAGGTCATATGATGTCAAGTGCGCTAATTCAGCATCTGTCGAGAGTTTATTGTGCCTCTCGATCGTGCCGACCCGTCGGAGCTGCGTGTTTTGAGCTCCGTCAGAGGAAGGAAAGTGATGCGAAAACAGGAACATTTTAGGAGGACGTATGAGTACTCTTGCTCTTAGGCGTGCGGTCATTACGACGTGCGCGCTTTTACTTGCTTTCGGCATGCTTACCCGCAGCGTGGCGCAAACCACCTACGGTAACATCGTCGGAACAGCCCATGACGCAAGCGGCGCCGTTATCGTTGGCGCCAAGATCACCATCACCAACACAGGCACGGCCGTCAAAACCACCCAGGTGACCAATGACGTAGGCGCCTTCTCGTTCAACACCCTGTTTCCGGGTTCCTACGTCATCCGCGCGGAAATGCAGAACTTCAAATCCGTGGATATTCGCAACATCCAACTCCAGGTCGACCAGACCCTCCGCTATGACCTGAGCATGGAACTCGGCCAAGTCAGCCAAAGTGTCACCGTGACCGAGACATTGGCCACCTTGAACACAGATACCGCGGACGTAGGCGAAGTGATTGAAAACCGCCAGGTGACCGATTTGCCGCTCAACGGCCGCAATTTCGTTCAGCTCGCCACACTTGCCAACGACGTTTATCTCGTGGGCGCGAACAACAACGGCGACTCAGCTGGCAGCCAGATCACCAGTGAAGGCAGCCGCCTGTTCAGCAATAGCTACCTTTTTGACGGCGTTGAAATCCGCGTAGAGCGCGGTGGATCCTACGGCGTAAGCCCCTCCATCGACGCAATCGGCGAATTCAAGATGCTGCAGAACACCTTCTCGGCCCAGTACGGCTATGGCCAGACGGTCCTTCTGTCAACCATCAAGAACGGCACCAACCAGCTTCACGGCGTGGCATTTGACTTCCTGCGCAATGACACACTGGATGCCTTTAATGCGTTCAACCATAGCGGCGCCAAGGATCAGCTAAAGCAGAATTTCTTCGGCGGCAGCGTTGGCGGCCCCATCAAGAAGGAAAAGCTGTTCTTCTTCCTTAACTACGAAGCCCAGCGCACAACCAAGGGCAACACCTCCAACATCATGAATCCCACCGCGGCTGAACTTGGCGGCGACCTTTCTTCGATGGACGCGATGGCCATTGATCCTCTGACCGGCCAGCAGTTCGCATACGGCGGCGTACCGAACGTTATCGATCCCGACCGAATCGGCAATTTCGCCAAGCAGGCTGCACTGGCCGGCTTGTATATTGCCCCATCGGGAACCCCCGGACCAGGCTACAACCTGTCAGCCGTCACCAATGAGACTCAACAGAACGACCAGGGCCTGGCTCGCATCGACTTCTACATGAGCCAGAAAGATCACATCGATGGCTTCGTCTCCATTAACAAGTGGAACGACATCGATCCTGCCGTCAATCCGTATCAAGGCATGGCAATTTGGCGCAAAGGCTATCCGATCGTGGGCGCCGAGTGGGCGCACACCTTCAGCCCAACCATCGTGAACAACTTCCACTTTGGTTATGCCCATCAGCAGATTTATGAAGGCCAGCAGACAATCGCCGCCTCTAACCTGGCGGGAACGGTCTATGGCGTCAACAACATCAACCCCGACGCTTTTGCACAGGGCAGCCCGTTGATTGGCATCTCAGGGTACGCGAACACCGGCCCGGGCGCATGGCAGCCGACTGGCGACACCAACATCAACACGCAATTCAGCGACATGGTCATGATTACCCACGGCCACCACAATCTTTCGGTGGGCGGAGATTACCGTAACATCACCTACGGCGATCTTGGCTGGGCCACGCAGAATGGCGAATTCGCATTTAACGGCATTTACACCTCCAGTTACACCGCTGGCGCAGCGGACGCAGGGACCGGCAACCAGATCGCCGATTTCCTGTTGAGCGTTCCTAACTACGCCCACGCCGCACTGAAAGGTTCGGGAGATTATCCCTACAACCTGCAGTGGGCGAGTGTTTCGGCCTTTGCCCAGGATGACTGGAGAATCACTCCCGAACTGACCCTCAACCTGGGTCTGCGCTGGGAAATGGTTCAGAATGCGCGCGAAATAAATAACCAGTTTGTCAACTTCGACACGGCAACCCAGACCTTCCTCTTTGCAGGCAAGACCATGCCGGAGCGCATCTACCCCGCGCAGAAAACCAACTTCCTGCCGCGTGTAGGCGCAGCCTATAGCCCCAAGTGGCTGCACAAGACGGTCATCCGTGGCGGTTTCTCGATCGCAACAGGCGGCGCCCGCGCGTGGGAATACGCGCAGCAGCACTTCCAGCCTCCGTATGTGAACGAAAACTTCGACAACAACCAAGTGGCCACAACCAACCAAAACCTGCCTCTCTTCCAACTGCCCAACGTTGGCGGAGCCAACATCACCGATCCCAACGGCATCACCGACCCCTACTTGCTGTTCCCGGCCCCGGTTGTTGACTTCACAGGTGCGAACCTCGTCCCTGTCGCGCTCAACGACTCGGTCGAAAAGAAGGTGCCGAAATACGCCGAGTGGAATTTCAACATTCAGCGTGAGCTCCCCGGCGCATTCGTATTGCAGGTGGGCTATGTGGGCACCAAGGGTTACAGCCTGCCCATCCGCTACGACACCAACCTTGCCACCACCGTCTATGATCCCAATGCCTCTGACGCCGCGAACGAACTTCAGGCTCGCGTACCGTACCCGCAACTGGGCTATATCTGCGGCAACACGTTTGAAGGCTACTCCAGCTTCAACGCTTTGAACGTCCACCTGGAACGGCGTTTTGCTAACGGCCTCTCGATTACTGGGGCTTATAGCTGGGCGAAGGACCTTGAAGTTGCCACCCAGGACGAAAACGAACTGTTCGACATCAAGAACCTGCGGCTCAATTACGGGCCCGTCAACATGGCCCAGCACGCGGTGTTCAACTACATCTACGAGCTGCCCTTCGGCCGTGGAAAACTGCTTGGCGGCAATGTCGGCAAAGCAGCGGATATGATTATCGGCGGATGGCAGTTCGACGGCATCACAACCTGGAACTCGGGAAATTTCCTCTCTGCTTCGTCTGATGAGGGCAACGGCATGGGCGGACGCGCTGGCAACTATCCAGACGCCGTCGCAGGCCAAAACCCCAACAGCGGAACACACACGCGCGCCAAGTGGTTTAACACTGACGCCTTCGCCAACCCGACCTTCACGCGCTACGGAACATCGCATGCCGGCACCGTCATTGGCCCCGGTTATGTCAACTTCGATCTCGCGTTCTTCAAGAACGTCAAGTTCACAGAGTCGAAGTACTTCCAATTCCGTTGGGAGATGTTCAACGCCTTCAACCATGTCAACCTGTATAACCCGAACATGGACGCTGGATCGGGCAACCCCGTTTCGGCTTCCTTCGGCACGATCACTGGCTCGAACGATGCCCGTGAAATGCAGATCGGCATGAAGTTCTACTTCTAAACGCTGGTTAACTGAAGGCCGCTGTGCGGTGCGGGACCTCTTGCGAGGTCCCGCACCGCCGCGGCCTTCTTCCTTTGGTCCTCGTGATTTCCTTATAAAACGCCCGCTTGGGAGGGTGGGCCAAATGAACGACAAAAGCAAGAACCTGCTCATGCGTGCGGTCTCGAACTCATTTAGATCTCCGTTGTCAATTTCGCGCCGTGGATTCGTCGGCATGTTGGGAGCCGCCGGCGTGGTATTCGCTCAAGAGCGCACCGCTCCCCTGGCGAAAGATGTAACCGGATTCTTGAACGACAACAATCCCATAGATCTTGTGCCCCGGCTCTCTCCCTTGCCGGAGGCTGTTGCCAGCGTGGCAAAACCCTGCCTCGATCTCAATGGCGCATGGCGCTTCAATCCTGCCCCCGCGCCCGACTTCTGGAAAGATGCATCCGATTCTGGCTGGTCCGGCATCAAGGTCCCCAGCGAATGGGCCATGCAGGGTTTCACAGTCAAGCCGCGCCAGGCAGCCGGATACCATTTGCGCTTTCAAGTGCCCGCGGATTGGGCCGGCCAGCAGGTCAAGCTTCGGTTCGAAGCGGTCTATAGCAAGGCAGAGGTATGGATGAATGGAACACCCGTCGGTTCGCACCTGGGCGCCTTTACCCCGTTCGAACTCGATGTGACCAGGGCCATTCTCCCCGGCAAAGAAAATCTGCTTGCCCTGGCTGTTAACAGCGATAGCCTCTCCGATGCTTTGACCGTTGGCCTTGAGATGGTGGGGCACCCGATGGGCGGAATCATCCGCAAGGTCTCCCTGTTTGCGATTCCACCGGTGAATATTTCATCGCTCCATGTTGGCACAACGTTCGATCGCGAATACCGCAACGCCACCATGAGCGTTTGCATCGACATCATCAATGAGACCCCCACCAAGGAGCCTCTACCCAACAATCCCTGGGCCCCTACGCCAGCTATCAAGGATGCGGAACTCACTCTCTCGCTGCGCGAATACGGCCCTTCCGGCAAGGTTGTCGCCATCACGCCTTCCACCGTGAAATTGCCATCGCTGGCAGTAGCGGAAGTGGTTTCGCAGGAGATCGCGATCCCCATCGAAGCGCCCAAAAAGTGGGACGCCGAGCATCCGAATCTGTACGTTCTCACCTGCGAATTGAAGGCGGGAGGCCATAGCTACACCACTCAGCGACGCTTTGGTTTCCGCCAGGTCGAAGTCAAGGAGAATCAAGTCTTTTTGAACGGCCAGCCGATCCGGCTCCGCGGAATGTCACGCCAGGATACCGACCCATTGACGGGACGGACCGTTTCGCTCGAAGTCCACAAGCAGGACATCGAATTTCTGCAATACGCGAATTGCAACAACACCTATACCTGCGCGTTTCTTCCCGACGAGGAGTCGTTGAGCCTGTGCGATGAGGCCGGCATCTACGTGATGGATGAGCCCGGAACCTGCTGGCTCCCCGGCAGGAGCGGCTTCAACGGATATGACGATCCGAGGGCCCTCCAATACCTTCTTCAACCCGTGCTTGAGATGATTGAGCGCGACCGCAGCCACCCATGCGTGATTACCTGGATGCTCACCGACGAATCCGAGGTGGGAAGGAACTTCCACGAACTGCTGAAGTTGACGCATGGCATCGATCCATCGCGACCGGTTCACGTTGCTTATGATCCTGGCAGCGGCGCAGAAGAGATCAATCTGGAACCTGCCCCGTCGGCCTACGACTTTGGAAGCTGGCACTACCCCAGCAAAGTTCAGTTCGAGCACGCCACGGAGTCCAAGCGCCCCGTCGTTTTTGACCAGTCGGTCTCTGCTTACTTGAGCAATGTCCCCGAGTTATTGTGCGACCCAGGCCTGCGCGACGATTGGGGTCGCGAATACGCAGTCTTCTGGGAAAAGCTGTGGGAAGCAAAATCGATCTTCGGCGGACAGGCCTTCAATCTCAATGACGACCAGTACATTCTTCCCTCCGGCCAGGTGAGCGGAAACGGCGATTGGGGCTTCATTGATCCCTGGCGCCGTGCCAAACCGGACCTGTTTCACGTCAGAAAAATACATTCGCCCGTTAAGGTCGCTGACACGCCGCTGCCCATGCCGGTGGCCGGTGAGCCGATTCCGGTGCCCATCGAAAACCGGTATGACTTCACAAATCTCAGCGAAGTCCGCATCGAGTGGTCGCTTGGGGATGAGTCCGGCACTGCGCAGGCTGATGTTCCGCCGCACGCGAAGGGGACAATTTCCATTCGCTCAAAGAGCAGCGATCTAAGTGGAAAGACTCTATCGCTGAAGTTCCTGCGCAATGGCCGGGTGGTGGATGATTACAAACTGCCGATCGGCAAGCCGGCTGAACCGGCTATGGCCCAAAAGAACACGGGCGGCAAGAAGGCGCAACTCGCGCAGACCGAAGAGACAATCACGGTGAAAGGCGAGGGCTTTGAGTGGCTCATCAGCCGCCAGACAGGGCAGATCGTCAAGGCAACGCGCAAAGGCCAATCCGTTTTGGTCGGCGGTCCGGTGCTGATGGTGTTGCCAACCATGGATTTCCCCATGACACCCGGCTTTCCTGATGCGCGCCCTCAGGCGTTCGACGTCCTCAACACCCTGTGCAGCGAATGGAAGGCAACTTCGGTCAAGGCCGAGCAGTCTGGTGGCGCAGTGGAGATTGTGGTGGCCGGCGACTACAAGCAAGCCGCTGGTGGGTACTCCATTCGCATCGATGGCAGCGGCGAAGCGACGGTGAGTTACCGATTCACTTACACCGCCGTTGAGAAAATTGCTGCGCGCCAGATTGGGATGGTGTTCTACACGCCGAGGTCGTGCGATACCCTCACCTGGAAACGCAAAGCACAATGGTCCGTATATCCGGAAGACCACGTTGGCCGGCCGCAAGGGACCGCAAAGGCCCTGCCCGACCCAAGCCTCGTGACCAAGGCGGGCAGTTGGATGGAAGTAGCCTACCGCGAAAAACCCAACTGGCCCTGGTTCATGGATGCCAACGCGCTGGGTACGAGGGACTTTCGCGCGACTCGCCGGAACGTCCTGAGCGCTTCGTTGAGAGACTCCGAGGGCCACGGAATAACGATCCTTTCCGATGGCACGCAACATACCCGGTCATTCGTGGATGGCAACCGGATTGGCCTGCTTGTCGCGTACTACAGCGGCCCGGCATTAAACACATCCTGGCTGCACGGACTCTACGAGATATCGGGGATTGAGCCTTTGCCGGTGCAGTCAGGAGCGGAACTGAAAGACGTGGTGCGGCTTTCACTTTAGGCGCATAGAACGAGACCGGGTCGATTGTGCATCGATGAAATCCAGTTGATCGAGACATCTTGCCTGGTCAATCGAAACGTTTCCTTTCAATGAGGGCGGGCTGGTAAACGGCAGCTAGACGAGTCAGACCCGCTCATTGCCAGCAATCGACATCGGCAACTCTGCAGTTTTCGCTCGGGAGGGCGAGACAAATGAACGACAGAAGCAGGAAACTGCTTATTCGCGCGGTCTCGAATTCATTCAAATCTCCCTGGTCGGTTTCGCGCCGTGGGTTTCTGGGCATGTTGGGCGCCACCGGAGTCGTGTTCGCGCAAGAGCGAACGGCTCCTCTCGCCAAGGATGTCACAGGCTTCTTGAACGACAATAATCCGGTTGACCTGGTGCCCCGGCTGTCTCCTCCGCCGATAGCAGTTTCAAGCGTGGCGCAGCCGCGGCTCGATCTCAACGGAACCTGGCGTTTCAACCCCGCCCCTGCACCCGATTTCTGGAAGGATGCCGCCGATTCAGGCTGGTCCGACATCAAGGTGCCGGGCGAGTGGGCGATGCAGGGATTCGATGTCAAGCCGCGACAAGCCGCCGGGTATTGCCTGCGCTTCCAGGCGCCTGCGGATTGGACGGGCCAGCGGGTGAAGCTTCGCTTCGCCGCGGTTTACAGCAAAGCCGAAGTATGGTTGAACGGGACTCCCGTAGGATCGCACCTGGGCGCATTCACGCCGTTCGAACTCGACGTGACCAGCGCGCTTCTGCCCGGAAAAGAAAACGTGTTGTCAATGGCCGTAACCAGCGACAGCCTTTCCGACGCATTGACGGTGGGCCTTGAAATGGTCGGGCACCCGATGGGTGGGATCATCCGCAAGGCGTTTTTGTTTGTCGTCCCTCCGGTCAACATTTCATCGATGCACGTGACTACGACCTTTGACCGCGAGTACCGGGACGCCAACCTGCGCGTGTCGATCGATTTTATCCATGAGCCTGACAGCAAAGAACCCGTGCCCATCGGCCCGTCCGGAGGCGTGCCGGTGGTGAGAGGCGGCGAACTGACGTTCGCGCTACGCGAGTATGGCTCCTCGGGGGGCGCGGTCGAACTCGTTCCCAACACTTTCAAGCTGCCCGCGATCTCCTCCGCCGAGGTTCTATCGCAGGAAATAGAAATACCGATCAAGGCGCCCAGGAAGTGGGATGCAGAACATCCGAACCTGTATGTGCTCACCTGTGAATTGAAGGCGGGCGGTCACAGCTACACGACCGAGCGGCGCTTCGGCTTTCGCCAGACCGAGATCAAAGAAGGCCAAGTCCTGTTGAATGGCCAGCCACTGCGTCTGCGCGGCATGACCCGCGAGGACTCCGATCCTTTGGGCGGCCGGACGATCTCCATGGAGGTTCACAAGCAGGATATCGAGTGGCTGAAATACGCGAATTGCAACAACACGTATACCTGCGCGTTTCTTCCCGATGAGGATTTTGTGAGCCTGTGCGATGAGGCCGGTATCTACGTGATGGATGAGCCGGGAACCTGCTGGCTGCCAGGTCGTAGCGGCTTCGCCGGATACGACGATCCGAGAGCCCTCCAGTTCATACTTCAGCCGGTGCTGGAGATGATCGAGCGCGACCGCAGCCATCCAAGCGTAATCACCTGGATGCTCTCAGACGAAACCAAAGTGGGGAAAAACTTTTTTGAGACGTTGAAGATCACGCGGGCCATTGACCCCTCCAGGCCCGTTCATATTGCCTATGACCCCGCAAGCGGCGCCGAGGAAGTGGAACTGGAGCCTGTCTCGTCCGCTTTCGACTTTGGAAGCTGGCACTACCCCACAATTCCGATGTTTGAGCATGCCGCGCAATCCAAACGTCCGGTTCTCTTCGATCAATCGGCGTGCCCATACTTCGCTGATCTTCCCGAACTGAATTGCGATCCCGGACTGCACGAACAGTGGGGACGCGAATACGCTCTCTTCTGGGAAAAGGTTTGGAATACGAAGTCGATTTTCGGATCGCAGGTCTTCAATCTCAACGATGACCAGTACATTCATCCATCCGGCCAGGTGAGCGGCAATGGAGACTGGGGATTTCTCGATCCCTGGCGCCGCGCCAAGCCGGACTTGTATCACGTGAGGAAAGCGCATTCGCCGGTCAAGGTTCCGGATTCGCCCCTCTCCGTACCCGCCGCCGGTCAACCGCTGAAAGTGTCTGTCGAAAACTGTTATGACTTCTCGAATCTGAATGAGGTGCGCATCGAGTGGTCGCTCGGTGATGAGTCCGGTACCGTCGAGGCGGATGTTGCCCCACATGCCAAGGGAACCATTTCCATTCGACCAAAGAGCAAAGACTTGAATGGGAAAACGCTCTCGCTGAAATTTCATCGCGATAACAGTTTGATCGATGCCTACATGTTACCGATCGGCAAAGTGGCTGAGCCGGCCATTGCTGCAAAAGACCACAGCGGCAAGAGTGTGGAATTGGCTCAAACGGATGAGACAATAAGCGTCACAGGCGACGGCTTCGAGTGGATCGTCAGCCGAAAGACCGGGCAGATCGTGAAAGCGACGTGCAAAGGCATGCCCGTGTTGGTGGGCGGCCCGGTGCTGATGGTGCTGCCTACCAAGGACTACCCGATGACGCCCGGCTTTCCTGACCCGCGTCCGCAGACGTCCGATATTCTCAACACGGTGTGCAGCGATTGGAAGGCCGCGTCGGTCACAGCCACGCAATCTGCCGGCGCAGTGGAGATTGTGGTGGCAGGCAAATATAAGGAAGCGGCCGGCAGCTACACCATTCGGATTGATGGCGATGGCGCTGCGCATGTAAGTTACCGTTTCACTTACACGGCCGCCGAGAAGATTACGGTGCGCCAGGCAGGCATGGTGTTTTACGCGCCGAGACAATGCGACACACTCACGTGGAAGCGCAAAGCTTTGTGGTCTGTTTACCCTGAAGACCATATTGGCCGGCCAGAAGGTGTGGCCAAAGCTCTGCCCGATCCAAGCCTGGTGGGCAAGGCCGGCAGTTGGATGGAAGTGGCCTACCGTCAAAAACCGTCGTGGCCCTGGTTCATGGATGCAAATGCGCTTGGCTGCAGAGATTTTCGTGCCACCCGCACAAACATTCTTCGCGCTGCCTTGAAGGATCAAGTAGGCAGCGGGATTACGGTCCTGTCAGATGGGTCCCAACATACGCGGTCGTTTCTTGACGGAAACAGGATCGGTTTGCTCGTGGCTTCGTATAGCGGCCCAGCGTTCAACACTTCCTGGCTGCATGGAGTCGCCGACATCGCGGGACTCGAGCGCCGAAGCCTCGACGCTGGAGGGGAGATCAAGGATGTGGTTCACCTTTCACTTTCGGAAGCTTAACGCGATACAAAAAGGACCGTGCTTCATGAAAACTCACAGGCACGAAGACAGAATCGCCAAGTCGCAGTACCAGGGAGAATACATGTCAAGAGTGTTGATGTTTTGCGCGCTGGCTGCGCTTGCGCTTCCTCCGTTGTTTTGCGCCTCGCCCGAGACGCGCAGCATTTCGATCGCCGGTGAGTGGCAACTGCGCCTGGATGCCAACGATGCCGGAATTGCAGCGGATTGGTTCAAAGGGAAGATCGACACTTCAGACCACATTCAGTTGCCCGGCTCGACCGACGAGCAGCACTTCGGCAACAAGAATGAGGGGAAGGAACTGCTTCACCTAACCCACGCGTATTCGTACGTTGGACCAGCCTGGTACGAGCGGGAAATCACCATTCCGGAGGCCTGGCGCGGCAAGCGGATTACGTTGTTCCTTGAGAGAGGCCACTGGGAGACGCGAGCCTGGCTCGACGGCTACCCACTGGGCCTTCAAAACAGCCTCAGCACGCCGCAAATTTACGAACTGGGCGAAGCGGGAAAACCGGCTGTAACTCCAGGCGCGCATCGGCTGACCATTCGCGTGGATAACCGGCCCAAAATCGATATCGGCTGGTCGTCCGCAATCACTGAGGAGGGACCCGGGAACTGGAACGGCATTGCCGGGCGCTTGGAACTGCGCGCAACCGATGCTGTGTGGATCGATGGAGTATCCGCATACCCCGATCTGGCCCGCAATCAGGTTCATGTCAAGGTAAAGATTCGGAACAACACCGGCGAAAATGGGCCTGCGGTTCTCACTCTTGCGGTTGGCGCGACTCGAGATTCCACCAATGTCGTGGTGAGCAATCTGCCGGTTACAACGATTGAGCGGGACCTCCCGCTGGCCAGTCCTGCTCAGCCCTGGGGTGAGTTCTCTCCAGCTGTTCAAGAATTAAACGTGTCTTTGACATCGACTCCGGCCACGGGTTTCTTCGACGAGGCCCGCACCACGTTCGGGATGCGCGCCCTCACTACCGCCGGCAAGCAGATGATGCTTAACGGACGCGTCATCCGTTTGCGCGGAACCGTCGATAACGGCTCGTTTCCTCTGAAGGGCTTCCCTCCGACCGACGTCGCTACGTGGCGCGCGCGGTTGCAGATTTACAAGGACTACGGTTTCAACCACATCCGCTTTCACTCGTGGTGCCCGCCAGATGCCGCCTTCACAGCCGCAGACGAATTGGGCCTCGTCTTCCAAGTTGAAAACCCGATGTGGATGGGCGACGGCAGGGTCTCAATTGACGATATGCGCACGGGGTTCATCGGCGCCGAGGCGCGCAGGATCGTGGATACCTACGGAAACCATCCATCGTTTGCGTTAATGACCATGGGCAACGAGGAAGGTTCCGGTCAGGATCCGTTCCTGGGCAATCTTGTTCGCAGCTTGCAGCAGGCTGATCCAAGGCATCTCTACACAAGCACTTCGGCGCCCGACAACTTTCGCCGGCCCGACAATTACTTCGTATCGGCAGGGCCTGAGTGGAAGAACCTGCGCGGCGATCCGCGGTTTGAACTGTATCCCCCCGACACGGCCTTCGACTACCGGCAATATATTGAGAAGATCGATCGGCCCATCGTCGCGCATGAGGTCGGGCAGTGGACTGTGTATCCCGATCTGACCGAAGCACGCAAGTATACCGGCCCTCTGCAACCGCGATATCTCGATATCTATCGTGCGGCAATGGAACGCAACGGGACGCTCGATCAGGCAGAAGCCTTCCGCCTGGCTTCGGGCGCCTTCATGGTAGCGCTCTACAAAGAAGAGATCGAATCCAATTTGCGCACGCCCGGACTCACGGGTTTCCAGTTGCTCGGCATTACGGATTGGCCTGGTTTTGGTCCGGCGCTCACTGGAGTTCTCGATACATTCAGTGAATCCAAAGGCCTCATCACTCCAGAGGCATTTCGGCGTTTCACCAGTCCGACAGTGCCGTTGGCGCGCTTGAAGAAACGCACCTTTACGACCAACGAAACGCTCGAGGCCTCGGTTGATATCGCCCACTATGGCCCTGCCGATATAGATAACCAGCAATCTTCCTGGACATTGCGGGACGATGCCGGCCGCACTGTCGCCTCGGGTCAATTGTCGCCCGTGAAAGTCTCTACCGGCGGGCTTACCGCTCTTGGCGCCATTCGCCTTGAACTGAAGAACTATCCCGCGCCGGCGCGTTACTCCATCCAGGTTTCGGCCGGCGCTTTCGTCAACGATTGGGACTTCTGGCTGTATCCTGAGAAGCTCCCCGCGCCGAAATCCAACGTTGTGATCGCCACGCGCTGGGACGACGCCGCACGCAAGCAACTTGCCGCGGGCCGCACCGTGGTGCTGCTGCTCGACCCGCAACAAAAGGCGCGAACGGTGCCTACGGTGTTCACCACCGCGTTCTGGTCGAATGCATGGTTTCCCGATCGCAAGGAAACGATGGGCATTCTTTGCCAGCCGTCCCAGGGCGCGCTCAAGAATTTTCCCACCGCGCCGCACGCCGACTGGCAATGGTGGGATCTGACGCGTGGTTCGCGCGCCTTTGTGCTCACCGGCGCTCCTGCCGGACTGAGGCCAATGGTGCAGGTGATCGACGATGCCGCGCGCGCCTACCCCTTGGGAGCTGTGTTTGAAGCACGCGTCGGCCGCGGCAAGCTTCTGGCAACCAGCTTCGATCTGATTAACTCGCTGGACACGCGACTGGCAGCGCGGCAACTCCGTCATAGCCTGCTAAGCTATGCCGCTTCGCGCGAATTCGATCCGCGCACCGAAGTCCAGGCCGTGTACCTGGATGAGCTGTTCAGTTCCCCTCCGGCGTTGGAAACCCATGAAAAATGAAACGAGTCGGTTGGTTTGGCACGCGTGGGGCGGGAGACCCACGCGACAGCCTACCAACCACCCCAGCGACGAAGACCTATCGCTGGGGACCCCGGCCGGGAGGCCGGCGCTACAGCTAGTTTTTGTCTCTTCGAAAGGCAAGTATGACTAATCTCGAGCGATTCGAATTAACCATCAACTGGAAGACTCCAGACCGGCTCATGACATATGACCTCGTTGACCACCGCGAGTTGTTTGAAACCTACGGCGGTACCGGGGACCTGATCGAGCGCAACGCCCGCATGGCCAGCAAGATCGGCCTCGACGCTACACGGGGCATCTACGATCCTGAACACCACTGGATGGGTGGCAAAATTCAAAACTGGATTCGCTTCTTCGGCGTCGATCCTTCGTCCTGGGAGGTTACCGAAACCGGTGGCACCGCGTGGATTTCAAAACGCCCCTTCCATGACCTGAAGAGCCTGGAAAAGAATATGCCGGGCATGCCGAAGAAGAGCGAAATCGAGGAGTGGTTCAAGCCGGTCATCAGGCACATCAAAGAGGTTTACGATTCGTTCGACGTCGTGTTCGTCGGCGCCGTTGAAGGCCCGCTTACCGACTCCTTTACTTACACCGACATGAGTCTGTTCTGCGAGGCGGTTTATGAGGCCCCCGAACTGGTGGACCGTCTGGTGGAGGTTTGCGGAACATTCTCCCAGTACATCGCCGAAGTGTACGCGGAAAATCCGTCGTCGCCCCTGATGTTTATGGGTGAGGACGTATCGGGCAGTTCGGGACTCATCTTCAGTCCTCAATTCATCCGCCAGAAGGCGCTCCCCATCTGGAGGAAAATTGCTCAGCCGATCAGGGACAAAGGGCTCAAGTTCCTGTACCACACAGACGGCAAGGCCGAGAAGATACTGCCGATTGTGGTGGACGAATTCGGCGCGGACGGCTTCAACCCCATTGAGCGGAACGGCTGCAACGACATCTTCGAAATCCGCGAAAAGTATCCGCACACGCTCCTGTTCGGAAACGTCTGTTGCGAGGTGACTCTTCCTTTCGGCACTCTGCAGGAAGTCGAAAACGAAACGCGTGAACTGGTTGAGAGAATCGGCCCGCAAGGTGGAATCCTCATCGGATCTTCCAGCGAAGTTCACGATTCAATTCCCGCCGAGAATGCTCTGCGCATGTACCAGACAGTCCATGAATATGGGCGTTACCCCATAGGAACAAGAGCTTCCTAACGCATAATTCAGTCTTTTTGGGAGATTTGCGATGACGATAAACGGAGGGTTTTCTCGCAGGCAATTTCTTAGCGGCAGCGGAACACTCGCGATTGGCGAAGCGCTTCTTTCGATCGCACCGGCCTCGGCTGCCGCGGATACCGGGCAGTTGGAACCTGGCACGATTGGCGCTATTGCAAAATCGCAAATGAAAATCTCAAATTTCCTTTTCGGCGCCAGCGTTTATCCTGAGCTGCAAACGCGCGCCGAGTGGAACTCAATGCTCGACCACTTTGAGCGCGCGCATATCACCTGCGTGCGGGTCACCGAATCGTCCTGGGGAAACATCGAGACGGCTTCGGGGAAGTACGAGTTTGGCTGGGTGCGAAACTTCCTGGACGATCTCGAAAAGCGAGAGATGAAGGCCTTCCTGGGAACGGGATCCTATGTTCCCCCGCAGTGGCTCGCCGCTGGCAGTCCCGAAATTCTGAGTCAACTTCATCCCGGCGTGAAGGCGCATCCCATGGCGCGTCATGCGCCGTGCTGGAACCATCCGCTGTATCGCCAGGCACTGCACGATTACATCCTGGCGCTGGGAAGGGAATTCAAGGATCATCCCACCGTGATTGGGTGGCAGTTGGGAAATGAACAGGAGTTCTTCGTCCCCAGGATCTGCTACAACCCGGCGTGCGAGCAGGCCTGGAGAGTGTGGCTGAAGAAGAGCTTTCACACTCCCGACGAATTCAACCGCCGCTTGAACCTAGTGAGTTGGGGGATGAACGTGCGATCTCTCGATGAAATTCCCCAGCCGGGTGAGGGTGTTGAAGAGAGCGGAATAGATATCGCTGCTCTCTCCCTCGCGCATCGGCACTTCCGACGCGATGTGCTGATGGGTTTTTATGGCATGCAGGCGCAAGCCTTGCGCGATGCCGGAGTGTCGCAGTGGATCATGACCGATTTTAACGACGTGTGGGGCGCAGTTGCCGACGATCCGCAAGCCGCGGGAATCATGGATATTGCCGGCATGAACTATTACCAGCCTTCCACGGACGATGCCGAATACTGGCGGAATCTGACCTGGCAGCAGGACATGCATCGCTCGGCCTATGGAAAGAAGCATTTCATCACCACGGAGAATCACTACGGCGCCGTGGGCCAAACTTACTTGTGGGCCCCGTCGCAAGATTCCAAGGCAAGTTATGCCGGCCCTTCCGCGCTGCATCCCGTCCATGACCAGTTTCGTATGTGGGGGCTGGAGTCCGCCGCGTTTGGAAGCATGGGCGTGCTTTATTGGACCGGCAATCGCTGGAGGGGCGGCCACTGGCCCCAATGCGGCGGCCTGCTCGATTGGACCGGGCATCCCGAACCGGATTTCGAATGGGCGGTGGAACTGGGCGAGAAATTTGAAAAATGGGGAAAGACGCTGCTCGAGAACCCGGTGAAAGCTACGGCCGTTGTGCTTACAGACTTCGATCAGCGCACAGCGCTTGAGATCTACCCCCATATCAAGCCGAGCCTTTCCGTGTTGCCGCAAACGTTTGACGCGCTGCATCGCCTCGGCATCGGTGTGGACACGATAAATGTGCCGGCGGCTGAGAGTCTTTCGAACTTACAGAAGTACCAGTTGATGATGATTCCCGCGGCCACTGCTCTTGATAACCCGCGTGTAACCGCCGCTCTGAAGGCATTCACCGAAGGCGGAGGAGTGGTCATCATCACCCCATTCACCTCCTACATGGACGAAGACGGTATCTTCCGCGGCGACGGGTTCGGGGCCAACCTCCAGGTGCTGACGGGTGGCCTGGTGCGCACAAACCGTTGGCTGGGCCCGGTAAGCCCAGGCGCAAAAAATGGATTGCAGGTCGAGTGGACAGGCGGTGGGGTGAGCGGTACTTCGCCGGTGGGTCTCGACCGCTACCTCGAATTCATGGAAGTCGGTCCTGAGGCGGAGGTGATTGCCAAGTTCCGCAGCGATCAAGCCATTCTGGAAGGCAGGCCCGCGGCCACATTGCGAAAGCTCGGGCGAGGAGCGGTGATCAAACTCGGCTTCTGGCCGGGAGACGACAGCCTGTTGAGCTTGATTCGCCATCTTGTTCCCGCCGCCGAAGGCACCTTGAGTTCGCCGGTTCCGGCCGGCGTGCTGGCGATTCCGCGCACTGACAACAGTACGTTCATCATTAACACCACGAGCCAGGAGATGCCGATCGAACTGGCTCGCCTAGCGGAGGATCGTCTTTCCGCTGCAAAGTTCAGCGGCAAGACGACTCTGAAACCCTATCAAGTCTTGTGGCTTGAGTAGCGAGCGAAGAACACTTTTCCGCTCGAAGCCCTATCGTAATGAAGGAATCAAGGATGGATGACAGGATAGAACAAGCACGGCAGAGAATTCACGACGCTTACAGCCACAAAGACACTGGCGAGATGCCGGTGCTGGTGATGGATGTCAATTACTGGGTATCGGGCGATTCACCGCAGTTGATTCCCGACGACTACTTCACCAGCCCGGCAAGCATGTTGCAGTTTCAACAGGCCAAGATCGATCGTCACGTGTCGAGCATTCAAGACGACTACATTCCGTTGCTGTATCCGTGGTACGGGACCGGGGTGGTGCCGTCGGCGCTCGGCAGCAATGTGCTTTTCCAGCGCGGCATGGACCCGGCGGTTGAGGGCCCAGTGCTTGAACGTCCCGAGGACATTCGCAAACTCCGCCGCCCCAACCCTCTCACCGATGGCTTGATGCCCCGCGTGCTTGAGACTATTCGTTACTTCCGCCAGCACTCTGACCTGCCTGTGATGTTCACCGACGCGCAGGGTCCGCTTAACATAGCCCTTACGTTGTGTGGAGTCGAGAACTTCTTTGTCTGGGCTAAAGAGCAGCCGGCGCTCGCTCACGAGCTGATGGACTACACCACTGAAGTGCTGATCGACTGGATTCGCATACAAAAGCAGTACGCCGGCCAGTCCGAGACGAGCGGCGCGTTTCCACATTCCATCCTGCTGCCTGAAGGTTTCGGCGGGGTGTGCATCTCCGATGACGACTGCACCGTGATCTCGCCGAAGATGTATCGGGAGTTCGTGGTCCCTTACAACAGCCGTGTATTCCAGGCGTTCGGCGGCGGCACTTTGCATTTTTGCGGGAGCGCCACTCACCAGATTGACAACTTCCTGGCGACCGAAGGGCTGACAGGCATCAACTGCTTTTGCATGGGCGATTTCAAGCAGATCCGGCGCATGCAGGATAAGTTCGATAGCCGCCTCGCGCTGATGGTTTGCGATTTCACGCCGCTCGATGTCGAGGCATATTTCCGCGACCTTCTAGCAAACCTGCGGACCAAGGGAACCATCCTGGCCGCGTATCCCGCCCCGGAGTTCGCGCTGGAAGGCGGCAAATACCAGATTGTCTCGCGTGATGGCGCGCAACTGCCGAATGAGATCGCGGGCGTCATCGGACCGCTTCTGTCCAGGCCGCGCCAGCTTCTGAAATCGCTGTCATGTGTCTGATACCCGCGCCAAGCGCGTCCCTCATATGTTATGTTGAGGAAAACCAATTGTCCAAGTGGTATTACCTGCATTTGGATCAACCCAGGGTGAAATATCCCGGGCATACAAGAAGGAGATTGTGATGAAACCCCGCGAACGTGTTGCCATGTCTCTGAGACGGGAAAAACCGGACCGTTGTCCCATGCAGGTGAGCTTTACGCCGGAGTTTGCGGCCAGGCTGCGCGCCGATTTGCACCAGGGCGGCGCCGCCATGCATAACCCGCACGGCGGCGGGAACACCTACGAACTCGAGCGGGCGCTTGGCGAAGACCTGCTGCTTACATCGGTTGGCTGGGCAAACTCCTACTACGCCAATGAGACGCTTGGCGCTTCAGGTGAAGCCTACACAGACGAGTGGGGCGTGGGCTTCAGAAACCAGCACTACGAGACTCGTTTCGGCCCGGGCTTCTACACCGAGATGGTTGGGTTTCCTCTTGCGGACCGAAAAGCTCTCGACACCTGGCAGCCACCGGACCCGAATCGGCCCGAGTTGTACCACGAGGCCGAGCGCCTGATTTCACAGCACAAAGAAGAGTACTATATTGTCGGCGTGACCGTAACGACAATCTTCGAGACAGCGTGGGCTCTTCGCGGCCTGCAGCAGATGCTGATCGACTTCTCAGAGGATCCGCCGCTTGCCGACCTCATTCTGGATTTCCCATTCCGCTATCATCTTGCCGCGGCCGTTCGGCTGGTCAAGATGGGAGTGGACATGATCTGGATTGGAGACGACGTGGGCACGCAGCGGGGCATGTACATTTCTCCGCTCACCTGGCGGCGCTTCTTCAAGCCGCGCATGGCGGAGTTTATCTCCACGCTCAAGGCCATTAATCCTGACGTCAAGGTCGCTTATCATTGCGACGGAAATATCGTCAAAATCATTCCCGACCTGATCGAAATTGGACTCGACGTGCTCAACCCTGTCCAGCCCGCCTGCATGGACCCGGAAATGATCAAGAAGCAGTTTGGAGACCGGTTGTGCTTCTGGGGCACGATTGACGAACAGCACACGCTCCCCTTCGGAACTGCGGATGAGGTGCGCCAGCAGGTTCTTGATCGGATAGAGAAGGTCGGGTATAACGGCGGCCTTATTCTCGGACCTACTCACCACGTCCAGCTTGACACGCCTCTGGAGAACTTCTGGGCCATGATCAATACGATCACCGGCACAGAAAGAGGCAGCGTCCACATGCCCGGGAGTTCCAATCCCGTAGTGACCGCGTAGGCCTGGCAAGTGTTGGCCTGTGTCGCGCAATGCTGAATGTCAAAGGAGGGTTGACGGCTGCGGCTGTCAGCCCTCGAAGAGCCTTCTTTCGCATGATCGGCTGAAATTCGGATTGGCTAAGGTTAGAAATGCCTTTCCTGTAGTAGGCCGGTCATGGGGTATCAAAGTGAAGGGATCGCTGACTTGTGAAGCCTGTAAAGAAGAAAGCACAACAAGTTGCGCCATCGGATGTTCTGGAACATCTCAGCCAACTCATCGAGAGCAAGGACATGCAGCCCGGAGAGCGGCTGCCGTCGGAGCGGGCGCTGGCATTGAAGTTTCGCGTTGGGCGACCTTCGATCCGCGAGGCAATCAAGGCCCTCCAGATTCTGGATGTGCTCGACAGCCGGCACGGCGACGGAACGTTTGTGAAATCGCGAGTGGGGCTCTCGGGAGGCTGGCCCGCCAGGGTTGAGTTGGGTACGCGCAACGTTAACCTGATCGAGTTGCTTGAAGTACGCAAAATGATTGAGCCTAGCGCCGCCGCACTTGCTGCCGCGCGAGCAACCGAGAAACACCTTGCCGTGATGGAACGCGAAGTGGTGGCGCAAGAGAGCCGCCCCAACGACAAGCAGAACCTCATCCGCCACGACTATCTTTTCCACGAAGTCATTCTCCAGGCGTGCGGCAACTCGGTTCTGCTCGACCTGGCCAAGTTTCTCGCTCCTCTGCTGGTGCAGAGCCGCAAGCTCACCGGAATGGCCTCTCCCGATTCTTCACGAACGATCCATCAGCACCGGGCGATTCTCGAAGCCATTCGACGGCGCGATCCGGAAATGGCGGAGCATGCCATGCGTTCCCACCTTCAGACCACCGGATTGGATCTGATTACCCAGGCAAAACCCGGCAAACGCGGCTGATGCCGCCGGCGTTCGCCATGAGGGAAAACCGTGCAAAACCGGCGTGACTTTTTACAGTCTTTGGTTGTTGCAGTTCCGGCGTTGAACAGCCTTGCGGCGCTGCGTGCGATGGCCCAGCAGACAGGCACGGGGAACGAGAGGTTCCTCTACGGCGCAGACGTCTACCCCGACATTGAGAGCGCTGAGCAGACACAGGGCCTGCTGGCGCTGCTTGAGCACGCGCACATGAACGTCGTCCGCGTTGGAGAGTCAAGCTGGGGGAACCTGGAAACCGCGCCCGGCCAGTTCAACTTCGGCTGGCTGCGCACCTTTCTTGACGAGTTGCACCGGCGCGGCATCTCCGCAATCCTGGGCACTTCGACATTCATTCCGCCGCAATGGCTCGTCGCAGCGCATCCTGAAACACTGCTCGTGGCTGGACCGGAACTGGGTCCCACGCACCCGATGAGCCGGCATTCACCGTGCCTCAATCATCCTCTCTACCGCGAGGCCTGCCGGAGATACATTCAGGCGCTGGCTGTGGAGTTTCATAATCATCCGGCCGTGATCGGCTGGCAGCTCGACAACGAGATCGAGTTCATGACCCAGGTTGTTTGCTACAACCCGGCATGCCAGCACGCGTGGCGCGATTGGCTTGAGAAAACCTACCACACTCCCGAGGAGTTCAACCGCAGGCTGGAACTTGTCGATTGGGGAATGAAGGTCGACTCTTTTGACGATGTTCCGCAGCCGCGCTACGGGATGGAAGCCGCGCGCAGCAACGTGCATGAGGCGCTTCCCGCTCTTTCGCTGGCCGAGTATCATTTCCGCCGCGACACGATTCTTGATTTTCTGGCAGAGCAAGCCGCGATTCTGCGCAAGAACGGAGTCACGCAATGGATTCTGACTGACTGGAATCCTGTGTGGACCGCCGTCGCCGACGAGCCGGCTGCGCAGGCGTTTATGTCCATCGCCGGTTTGAATTACTACCAGCCAAGTGCTGACACCCCGGAAACTTGGAACGACTCGCCGTGGCAGCTTGACATGCATCGCTCCTGCTATCAGAGGCGCCGGTTCATCGTGACGGAGACGCGCTTCGGCGTCATGGGCGGCGTGACTATGTGGGATACTGCGCCCACGAAGGCGCAGTTCCACATGTGGGATTTGCAGCTTGCTGCATTCGGCGCTGCGGGCATGCTCTATTGGTCGGGGAATCGCTGGCGCGGCGGTCATTGGCCACAGTGGGGCGGGCTGCTCGATTGGTCGGGCCGTCCAGAGCCGGACACGGAATGGGCCGTCGAACTTGGGGCATTCTTCTCGAAATGGGGAAGCACACTCCTTTCCAATCCCGTGAACGCGCGTGCCGTGGCCTACACCGATTTCGATAGCCGTACGGCGCTCGATATCTACCCGCCAATCCCGCACGCCCGCACGGTGTTTACCGAGACTTTCGCCGCGCTTCACCGGCTCGGCATCGGCGTAGACACCATCAATGGGCGAGACGCAACAAAACTCGAAAATCTAAAAAAGTACGACATGCTGCTGCTTCCTGCTGCAACCGCGCTTGACGATGAGGCAGTCGTCGATGCCATCCGGCAATTCGTAGAACAGGGCGGAACGCTCGTGGTTACGCCGTTTACCGGATACACCAATCGGGATGGCATCCTGCGTGGCGATGGCTTCGCTGCCAACTTTGCCAAGCTGACGGGGGGGCTGGTCCGCACGATTCGCTGGGCCGGATCGCCCAAAAATGGCCAGAAGCAACAACTCAACGTGCAATGGAACGGCGCTCAGGTAAGTGGGACATCGCCGGCAGGCCTGGACGGCTACATCGAATTCCTCGATATCCAGGAACCGGAAACCAAAGTCATTGCCGTCTTTCAAAGCGACCAACCGATTATCAATGGCAAACCAGCGGCCACAATTCTTTCCGTTGGCCGCGGGAAGGTAATCAAGCTCGGATTCTGGCCGGCGGACTCAAGCTTCTTAACGTTGATTGACAAAGTCGCGCCGCTGACTCATCCATTGCTTGCGTCGCCACTTCCCGACGGCGTTCTTGCCGTTCCACGCACCGACAACAGCCTGTTTCTGATGAACGGAACTTCGCAGCCACTCCCATTCGCTTTGAAGCATCCTGCGAAAGACCGCATCAGCGGCCGCTCGATCGAAGCCGCGCGCAAGCTCGCACCGTACGAAGTGCTTTGGCTTGAAGCGTAACAAGACATCGCCGCGATGATGAACGCGTTGCGGTGTCACAGTTAGCAAGTAAGTTTGTCTTTAACCACCGGCAGAGCTCAAGATCGAAGATCCGGAGCCAAGCGGGCGAAAACGAAAAGGAGCAACACGTGACGGATACCAAAAAGTTATACGACGCAATCTTAAACGGCAATGCAAAAGTTGCCGCGGAAGTTACCCAGGCGGCACTCGCTGAAGGCGCAGAGCCGGGCGACCTTGTGGCTCAGTGCATGATTCCAGCCATGGATGAAGTGGGCCGCCTGTTCGAGGCTGAAGAATACTTCGTGCCCGAACTGCTGTTGGCGGGCCGCGCCATGAAAGCCGCGCTTGAATATCTTCGTCCGCTGCTTGCAGCATCCGGCGCAAAGCCATCGGGCAAAGTGATCATCGGTACAGTCAAGGGCGACTTGCATGACATCGGCAAGAACCTTGTGGCTGCCATGCTTGAGGGCGCAGGGTTTGAGGTCACCGACCTTGGCACTGACGTCTCGCCTGAAAAGTTCGTTGAGGCAGTTGGTGCAAAGGGCGCGAATATCGTTTGCCTTTCCGCGCTGCTCACGGTCACCATGCCGGCGATGAAGACAACCGTCGATGCGCTCAGCGCAGCCGGAATTCGCGACAAGGTGAAAGTGATGATCGGCGGAGCTCCGGTTACCGACCAATTTGCCCGCGAGATCGGCGCCGACAGTTACAGCGAGAACGCGAGCGCTGCCGTTGCCTCTGCGCGCAAACTGGTGGCTGTGTAACGCACACCTGGGGCAACTGCGTCTCAACGCAGATTCAGTTGCCGCAATCGAGGCACGCGGGTTACCGGCCATGCCGAAAGCCGCTGCCCTATGACGCTTTTCGTTTTCAATGCCTGCTGGCATCTGCTGCGTTCTGGAGGATTTCATGGGAACTTACCGCTTTTTTCCGATTCAACGGAGGACTGCAATTGTGGTCCTTACGGTGCTCCTGGCCATGGCTGCGGTCATCCCCGGGATTCGTGGCTACGCGCAAGACAAGGCAATCGTGATTGATGGCCAAAGCGCCGGCCGGATCTTCGATGGCTTGGGTGCTCTCAGCGCCGGCGCATCGACCCGCTTGCTCGTTGACTATCCCGAGCCGCAGCGCAGTCAGATTCTCGATTACCTTTTCAAGCCCGGCTACGGTGCGGCCCTGCAGCATTTGAAAGTGGAAGTGGGCGGCGATGTAAACTCCACCGATGGCTCGGAGCCGAGCCATATGCGCAGCCGCAACGACCACGACTACACGCGGGGCTACGAGTGGTGGTTGATGGAAGAAGCGCACAAGCGCAATCCCAATATCATTCTCGACATCCTTCCGTGGGGAGCGCCAGGCTGGATTGGCAATGGTAAGTACTACTCCCCGGATATGGCAGAGTACATGGCCGACTTTATCGAGGCCGCCCGCGATAAGTACGGATTGAAGATAACTTATACAGGGATTTGGAACGAGACGATTCATGACGACGCGTATATCAAGCAGCTTCATGAGACTCTGCTTCGCCATCATCTCGACACGAAGATCACCTGCTGCGATCTGTGGCCGGGCGAGGGCAAGGGGCAATGGTCTATTGCCGATGAGATGCAGGCGGATCCCGCGCTGAAGGCCTCGGTTGACGCCATCGGCGTCCACTACGCCAAGGAAAAAGGCACGTGCACCACTACCGATGCGGCGCGGAACTCCGGCAAGGCGCTCTGGGCCAGCGAAGATCAGCCCAACAACGGCGCCATGCCCCTTGTGCAGCGCACGTGGCCCATCGGCGGGCGCATGCTCGCGCATCTCTATAACCAGCACTATCTTGAAGGTGCGATGACCAAGACCGAGATATGGAGCCCGATTACTTCGTATTACGACATTCTCGCCGCGCCTAACTCCGGACTTATGTATGCCAACACGCCCTGGTCCGGCTCCTACGATATCCAGCCCACCATATGGGTCACCGCCCACACCACGCAGTTTACCCAGCCCGGCTGGCAGTATCTTGACTCTTCCTCCGGCAGCCTGCCTGCGACGGGCACCTACGTTACCCTCCGCTCGCCGAACGGCAAAGACTGGAGCACGGTTCTCGAAACGATCGATGCGAAGCAGGCGCAGCAGATCACCTTCACCATCAAAGGCGGCCTTGCATCCGGCCCAATTCACATCTGGGAAACCAACGCCACCCGGATCTTCGAGCACGTTGCCGACCTGACGGCTGTGAAGGGCGCGTTCTCGTTTGCTCTCGACCCCGAATCGATCTACTCCATTACCACCACTACCGGACAGGGCAAAGGCAATGCGCAGCCGCCATCGCCCAAACCGTTCCCTATGCCTTACAGCGAGGACTTTGAAAGCACGCCGCTCTCCCGCGCGCCCAAGTACCTTTCCGATCAGGACGGCGCCTTTGAGGTTCATGCTTGCGTTGGACGAGATGGGCAATGCCTGGAGCAGGTCATCACCGAAAAGCCGATCCCATGGGGACCGCTGCCAGACCCATTTACCCTTGCCGGCGATGTTGACTGGGCAGATTACACCGTGGCCGCCGATTTTGCCATGAGCCCTACCGGTAACGTGACCTTGATGGGAAGAATTGACTCGGCCGACGTTTTTCAGGGCGACAAAGTCATCTATCCAAGCGGCTACATTCTTAGCGTGGAGACTAACGGCGAGTGGAAGCTTGTCACCGCGGCTTACAAGAAACCCACCGTCACTCTGGCGTCGGGAACTGCTGCGATTAAGCCGGGCGAGTGGCATCGCTTTGCTTTGACATTCCACGGCAATGTGATTTCAGCATTGATCGACGGAAAGCAGCAGGCGAACATCGGCGATAATTCGCACCCGCATGGAATGATCGCAGAGGGAACCGGATCGAACAAGGCGCAAATCGATAAGCTCACCGTAACGCCGTAAAGAAGCTCAGGCGAGCAAGCCGGAGATTGTACTTATTACAAGTTAGCGGCCGGGCGAACAGCAACAAGGAGATGAACAATGACCACAGGGCATGAAGCGAATACGAGTTACACGCAACGCCACTTACTAACTGCATTGGTTTTGCTCCTGGGATTGCTGATGCTGGTTCCGTCAAGCGCCCGTGCGGCGCAGGCGAGTTCGCCGGCCGCAGCGGCATCCGTCGATACCGACCGCTGGCTTGAGATCGACCTCTATTGGTTCCGTCAGAACGATATCAAGGGTTCGGTTCACGAGTTCTGGGACCGGTTTCAGCCTCTGTTTGCAGGGGTTCGCGGTGATCGCGGCGTGATCCTCAACGTAGGTTGGACGATCAGCGCGGTGATGGAGTGGTCGGGGAATCCAGATCAGAAGATATGGCTCCCCACCACATCCGGCCAGGCTCGATGGGTAGACGAGAACGGACCTCTGACTGGAACAACCGAGGAGCGAAAGAAGCAGGCAGCCGCCCGCTTTGCCGGCTCCGCGCCCCGTCAACGCCATGGCTACGATCCGTGGACTTACGGCGATGTAAAGCTTCTGTCAGCCGCGATGAAAGAAGAGGCAGCGCGGCATGGCATTTCTGCCTTCAAGGTAGGCATGTTGAATCTGGCCTGGACCAATGGCTACGGCGAGGGAAGGTTCGACGGCGCCTGGAGCAGCAAGCACCAGGAAGCATTCACCCCTTGTGCCCCTGTCGATCCACCAAGGTTCTTTATGTCCCTCGGCCGCTACTTCGATCCGGCAGCTCGCCTTCATGCCGATCCGGCCCCCATGGGAGGATTGCCTCACGGATTCGCCGAAAGAACCCCGGTACATCAGGTCTACGCGGCTCAGTGGGGAAGCATGTCGAAGGCGCTCGGTCTTGATGCGATCATGTTCCGCGATTCATTCGGCATGCCGGTGCCCTATTCGCGCAACGGACCGTGGGGCCCGGTTGCACCTTCTGCCGAGATCATCCACCAGGCTACAGACGGGGTCGCGGCCTTAATCAAAGACACCAAGATGGCTAACCCGGATGCGCTGGTCATGATGTATTCGAATGGTACCAGCGCGATCGGTGACTGGCGCGCCAACGGAATGGATCTTGAAGCCATCGCCAAGCAAGGTTATCTGGATATCTGGGTAGACCAGACCTGGGCCGGAGCGTGGAATGAAGTTGGCGTTCGCGAAACCGACTTTTGGAATGCCCCCACGATGGGGTGGACTTATCAACTCGGCTATATGCTCACCCACGCCGCAATCCTTGCAGATACCAAAGTGCGCCATTACCCACTTATTGAAACCTTCGATGCCTGGGAAGATTGGGATATCATCCACTCCGCGCCGCAAAGATTGCGTTGGGGAATCTGGGCCTATTCCCATGCCGCAGTCAAGACGCCGCATGGCATTAAGATGCCGGTGGGTTCGTATATCTCATGGGCCAACCAGGGTGAGCGCCTGCTCAGCCAGCAGGACGTGAGCTTTCTCGCGGACAATATCAATGCTGCGGTCATCGACGCACACCAAACCACCGAGGTCTTTGGCCCGACGCTGGTTTATTCGCGCGAGGCCATGCAACGGCAGATCGACCATGCCGCGCCAAATCACACCGTCAACGAGTGGCTGGATGAACAGGCTGCGTCGGTGAACAAATGGCCGGTTCCCATCCTCTCTGCGACGCGCGTGGAGTGGATACCGCAGGTGCAGTCCGACCTTTTCATTTTGCAAACGCCCTCGCACCTTTCGCCTGCGCATCTCGAGTCTATCGAGCAGCTCATCCGCAAGGGGCAGCCGGTAGCCATCTTTGGCGGTTCCGAGGGTGTCGACGCAACCCTGTTGCACATGGCAGGCTTGCGCGAAGGTGCAACTCCCGTGCCGGCCAGATCGCAACTATGCAAGGCAACAGGCCAGGATCGGTATCTGGTGAAGAACGCAACCAATGCTTTCGACACCTGGTGCTACTCTGACAATGCTTCGGCGTCGCCAGAAGCGCGGGTGATCTATACGGCGAATGGTTCGCCGCGTCTGACGCTCGACACAACCGGCGGCAAGCATGTGGCCATGTGGAACCCTCCCGACCTCAGGTCAATGGGCGGCGCGCCTCTCTCTGAAGTGTGGGGCAACACCGGCGCTCCGTACGCGCTGGCGGCGGGTGTATTGACCAGCATGCTAAAGCAAAACGCAGCATTGCATGCCGAACAGATCGATCTGCAGCAAACGATGAACGTTGCCGCATGGCGCACCAGGGATGGATCGCTCCGCATTCTGGCAGGCAATCTGGAAGAGGGATTGCGCGACGATGGCGACTTCTCGCGCCACACCACTTTGGTTCTGCCGAAATCGTGGCCCGCCGCAAACTGGAAGAATATCTGGGCCGGCGGCGCGCTTTCTCTGAAGAACAATTTGCTCACCCTCGACTTGAAGCAGGCCGAGTCGGTCCTGTTGGAGCCCTCAAAATGACGAGAAGCGTCTCCTATATTGAGCGCTTGGACTAGCATTCAAACACGGCGACAAAAGGGGCTCCCGAATGGAGCCTCTTTTATCGTTGAAGTGCCGAGCAGAAAGGCAACTGTTTCACTAAGTTATTGCGGAATTTCTTTCAAGTTCGTTAGTGGAACAACCGCCCCGTCAACTCCGTGCCTGAATAAAGCTCTCCAGGTGAGGGAATTGTTGCTCGCGCCAAAGTCGCAGGCCTTCCCACCCTTCTTCTACCACCCGCAGCACACGCTGCCTTTCATCGAGGTCAGGCGAAGCCTGAGCCCATATGGGAACCAATGTGGTTTCCAGCGCAGTTCTCGAGTCCAGAAGAGCGGGCTCGAGAACGCACGCCGCTGCGGCGGCCCCAAATCCAAAGCGTCTCATCCTCAATCCACTGCGCAGGCCGGCGCGAATAGTTCCAATGAGGCGGTCATCCCATGCCAGCTTGCGTGCCGCATCACGGCCAACCCTCTCCACGGTGTCTCCGAGATACGGGTTGAACATCCTGACAAGAAGGTCTTCGGCGTAGTCCTTGAAACCTTCAGGCGTGAAGAGCGCATCTTCTCCCTTGTTCTGGGCTATCAAGGCCCTTCCGGATTCCCCAATGAAGGCCGTCCGCAGGAAATCGAACACTCCGGGCACAACTTTCAATTCATCGATCCGCTTCGCGCCGCGGATGCCGCCGACATAAGCGGCCAGGGCATGCGTCGCAT
>Ga0073936_10001819_pt1 | contig 32425 bp, 25 predicted proteins | sample AliMusrvi5mmetaG_FD_87041 | JGI IMG/M metagenome (GOLD analysis project Ga0073936, IMG submission 87041) | Freshwater lake bacterial and archeal communities from Alinen Mustajarvi, Finland, to study Microbial Dark Matter (Phase II) - Alinen... | ecosystem: Environmental > Aquatic > Freshwater >...
GATTTCTTATTGAAAGTTTGAAAGCCCAAAGTTCACCTTTTTGGTGATACAAAAGTCCACCTAAAGCTCTGTTTTATCAACATCTTTAGGGGGACTTATTAACTTGTTTGCGACTTTAAGGTATTAGTACATCCGGTATAATCTGAAATAGTCAGACAAATATTGTAATATCCGGCTGCACTATAAGTATGAGATGGATAGGCAATAGTATCATGTGTACCATCTCCCCAATTCCATAAATACGACAATGGCGGAGTACCTAAAGCATTATTAATAACATAATAGTGGTGGAGAATTATGGTATCTGGTACCATTGCAAATTGAGCTAAACAAATCATTTCAGACAATGGGCGCTTCCAGATAGTATTGCCAGCTATACCTGCAAAAATGGAGTTTCCAAAAATATTTAAAGTATAGATGCTGCTATAACTGGATAAACCTGTAGAAGACCAACTATTTCCATTATCTGAGGATAAAAACACATCTCCCGAAAAAGTATTCCCGGCAAAAATATATTTGCCAATTGTTGCCAAAGATAAAATGCGAATATCTGTCAAACCATTATTAATAGTTGACCAGGAGTTACCATTGTCAGAAGACAAATATATACCATTATACCAAGTGCTGGCATAAATATTATTACCACTTTTGGCCAAAGAAAAGACAGTGTTATTTGTTAAGCCTGTCGAAGTCCAGGTATTTCCATTATCTGTCGTCATGAAAACTCCACCATCGGCTGTTCCTGCAAAAATATTATTACCATCTACCAGAAATGACAATATTTCAGCCGTATCAGTTAAGCTATTATTCACATCAGTCCAGGTATTGCCATTGTCTGAGGATCGAAATATACCACTCCAGCAAGTCCCTGCAAATATATTATTACCACTTATGGCAAGCGACATAACAGAATCATTTGTCAGGCCTGCACTAACATTATTCCAACTATTTCCATTATTGACTGATAAAAACACACCACCATTGGTTCCTGCAAAAATGTTATTTCCGTCTATGGCTAATGCATTAACAATAGTATTTGTTAATCCTGAATTTACCGCCGTCCAACTGTTTCCGCTATTTGTTGATAAAAATACTCCGCCATCATTATGCCCTGCAAAAAGGTTACTTCCACTTGATGCAAAACTGGTTACCTGACCTGAACTAATAGGAAGGTTTGTGTATTGCCACTGTGCATTTGCGCTAAAGCAAATAATAACAAGCATTGCAATAAAGAATAATTGTTTTTTCATGATTTTTTTATTACGTTAACTATTGATTTCTATTTGATAAGTTTTTACTCCACTTTCTTTTTTTCGCCTTATTGATATTTGCTAAAAATCTCTGTTGGCGCGCGTTTCCCAACGCATGTCACCTTTATTCCTTCACAAATTTCCCCCTCCAAACCCCCTTGTCTGTCTCAACACTTACAATATAAACCCCTCTTGAAAAGCCTGAAACATCAACATTAGTTTTGTTCTCTTTTGTTTCGAGGGTTTTGATTATTTGGCCTTGGATGTTTGAGATTTCTATTTCTGATTTTTCAGGAATTGAAATTTCTATTTCATCACTAGTGGGGTTTGGATAAATACTAACATCATTGTAATAATTAATTTCCTCTTTAATATTTAACGCAATGTCTGTCACGCATGAATCATTGTTTGGTGAATAAATTGAATGACCATTTAAACCATAACACTCTAATGCATTACCTACGAATTCACTATTGCAAAAAAGAAGGAAATCTTTATCACAACCTATTCCTTCGATAATCTTTGTTGTAGGCCCACCCATACCACAATTTGAATAATCAAGATTAAGTACCTTCCTGTAAACCGTGCCGGTTAAAATGCTGTCAACAGACTGTACAATTGCAATGATGGGAAATGTAGTGTCACAGGAATTGTAAAATTTAACAGTATCATTTGGATTTAAATCAAAATTATAAAGTAAAACCTCATTGTTACAACCGGCATACAGGCAGTATAATTTTCTATTTTCTTGTCTAAGGAAAGCTCGTGGAGCAGTATCAACAAATGTATTAAAATACTGAGTGCACCATGGGTCCGGGCCGCCCAACCCTTCCATGTAACCTTTTGAAAACAACTTCTTGTATTGAGTGCTATTTATTGTTGTATCGCCACTGAGGTAATAATTATATTCACCGCGTTCAATACATGGCCCTACTGAACGATAGATTCTCCAAACAGGATTGTTATCTAAATATTGGATTGTCTGTCCGTGCGAGGTGAAAACTAAAATTGAAAAAAGTAAAGTAAGTGTGTGTTTCATAATTTTCTGTATTGATGATAATAGCAAATATCTGCATTAATTCTTTTTTGTGGGATTATAAATTCCCATGTGGTCCTCATTTCCCAACGTGTGCCACTATTCCTTCACAAATTTCCCCCTCCAAACCCCCTTGTCTGTCTCAACACTTACAATATAAACCCCACTTGAAAATCCTGAAACATCAAGTGTTGTTTTGTCCTCTTTTGTTTCGAAGGTTTTGATTATTTGGCCTTGGGTGTTTGAGATTTCAATGATTGCTTGTTGTGGGGTCTCGATTGTCAGATTATTGGTTGCAGGGTTAGGAAACATGGAAAGTTGATCTGAATTAGAGTCAGAATAAATACCTACGGTCCCTTGATATTCATAAGCACCCATGTCAATATGTCCGCCATTAATTCTTGGATTTTCGGCCAAATCAGTAACTGTTAATTTAAGTCCTGATGTATCAGGATTGCCAGAATTAATGCAGGGTGAATTCCACTGTAATGACCAATCCCCGCTAATACCATTATAATTAATACCACTACCGGTAGAGGGTGCTACAAATAAAGGATTTATGTTAACATTGTTCAGATATGTACCCGTGTATGGGCCAACAACAGCATGCGAGAAACCACTAGAATCACCCTGAACATCACAGAAATAAAAATTGGGTTGAGTGCTTTGAGCACCTAAGTTCATTGTGACTCCATAAGCTGCAGTATTGCCCCAGAAAATACAATTTATAAATGTAGGACAGGCGCCACTACTACAATCAATTGCACCTCCACCATTTAAAGATGTGTTATTTGTGATTGAACAATTTGTTACGGTCGGGTTTGAGTAAGGAGAGGAATAACAACTAATTCCACCACCTCCCATGTAAGAAGAATTATTTGTAATTATATCGTTGATAATGGCAGGGTGACTCGACATATCACAATAAATTCCACCTCCTCCAAATGCAGAATTGTTTGAGATCTTATTTTTAATGATTTTTGGGTAGCTAAATTTGCAATAAATTCCACCTCCTAATCCTATCCCTGAGTAATCAGCATCGTTATTCCTAATGATGTTGTTGCTAATAATGGGATTGCCATAATTACAATAGATTGCCCCTCCATAATTATTAGCTTTGCAATTAGAGATAAGACAGTTTGAAATAATCGCTTTTGAATAATTATTAAAATAAAATGCACCTCCATTATCATCAGGTGAGCTGCCAGTGGCTTTGCCATATTTCAGTTTGCAAAAAATAAATTTTGAAGTATCATTAGTTGTTGGAGTATTGTCAAACCTTATTCCCTGCCATCCTTTGGTGATGTTGTTTGCCGTCAATACAATTGTATCCGCAGCAGTGCCAATGGCAATTAAAGAACCCTGTACCTTAAGTTTGAATGTGTCCTGAAAATTCACAGTAACCCCCGGATCAATGGTGAGTGTTTGCCCACTGGGTATTTGAATTGTGCCATTTATGAGGTAAGGTGAGCCGGTCATTGTCCATGATCCACTCACATTTCCTGCAGAAATATTAGTCTGTGCCGATGTGAATGATAATCTAAAAATAATCAATAAAAAAAGTAAAATTGTTTTTTTCATAATACCTCTATTAATTTCTGTTTATAAATTGCGATTGGTTGATGTTTCCCAATGCTTGCCACCTAATTTTCCCCTCCAAAAAATCCCATGCTTATTCCCGCTTCCCCTTGCAGTATGTAGTGTGCAGGCGTTGCACGTTGGTGATAATGATTCGTAAAAAAATAATTGATTCATTGCCAAATATTTTTTTTTGTAAAGGTAGGTATTTGCTATATACAAAATACGGCTGTTGATAACTTTGTTTAAAAATATTTTATATGGGGGTGGAGAGAGGGTGCAGGGAAGGTGGCAAAATGAACAGGGTTTAATGCCGCATGGGTGCGTGGAATTGGCATTAATAAAGGGGTGTAAATTGGTTTCATATACCTTTTTTTTTCTAACAAGATATTGTCACTACGTGACTTTAGTTTGCGACTGATTAACTTTATTACAAAGAAGTTGTCACTACGTGACTTTCATTTACATTTGTTTGTTTTTTCTACCAAAATGCCGTCACTCCGTGACTTTAGTTTGCGAATGATTAACTTTATTACAAAGATATTGTCACTACGTGACTTTCATTTACATTTGTTTGTTTTTTCTACCAAAATGCCGTCACTACGTGACTTTTGTTTGCGACTGATTAACTTTATTACAAAGATGCCGTCACTATGTGACTCTTGTTTGCATTTGTTTGTTTTTTCTACCAAAATGCCGTCACTATGTGACTTTTGTTTGAGACTGTTTGTTATTACTACAAAGATGCCGTCACTCCGTGACTTTCAGGTGGTCATGTTTATTTTTACTACCAAACTATCGTCACTCCGTGACTGTTTCTCGAAAACACGTATTTCAAACGCGTGCTCCCACCAAATTTCAAATTTCTGTTCGCGAGGATTTGCAATCCGAGCACCTTTTCCACCTTCTGTTCGCGAGTCCCGAAATTTCGGGATGCAATCCGAGCACCTTTATTCCTCCCCTATATCAGCTTTGAAATATTACAACAAAAACACCCTAGCGATTCGCCTTCATTTTCTTTAATTCCAAGCTCCTCTATTATTTCACTCCTGTGTCCATCAACAGTGCCTTTGGTGATAAAAAGCTTAGTGCCTATTTGTTCGCTGTTTAGTCCTTTGGAAATCCATTGGCAAATTTCTTTTTTCCTTGGGGTTAGTTTTAAAAAAAGCGCGTATTTGTCGCCGTATAGGTTCATTTGTTGTTCGGCCATGATTTTTTCGTCACAGAGTATTTCATCATCCAAAAGCGTGATATAAGTAAGCATCAGGCCCGGTTTGCGGTCTCTGGCGGGTTTCAGGAGCTTTGATTCTGCATTTACAAACAGGTATTTTCCTGATTTTGTTTTTAAATGAAACCTTCTGTTTTTCATACTTTCCGGACAATTTGCATCGTTCAGGATTTTAAAAATTCTCAGCGCTCCTTCCTGGTCTTCTTTGGCGAGCAGTTTTTTGATCAGTTTGTAGCCAATTCCATCAATTTCTTCACGCCCATACCCGGTCCTGGTATGGGCTGCAATGTTGCCATAAATATTTCTTGTGAAAAGCGCTTTGTTCACATACTTCACCTGGTTGATGATGACCATTACATCAAGGTCGTCATACTTTGATTTAAAAGCAGCCATTTCTTCATTGGTGCAGGCGCTGTCCGGCTTTCGCTTTGGTGCAGGATCGGTATTGTCGGATTTCTTTTTTTTTGTCATTATAATCGGGTTTAAATTGAATGAGCAAATGAATGTAATTTCAGATCACAGTTTCATGAAACAAAATTTTTGTGTATAGCCTATTTTTTAACCGGAAAAATAACAGATCAATTTTGCTTTTCCGTTTTTATTTTTCATTTGAAAAATTGGTCAAAGATATACTATTCGACGCTAAAAAAACACCTGCATTTTTTAAAAATGACATCTGAACAGGCCGAAACCCTTGGTGGTATTGGATGTTGGGGCATTCAGACGGTCGAAAAACTAATTGAAAAAACCCCCATCAATGGGGGTTGATTTGCAATATCCGGAAGCTTTACATTTGTTGAGCTTTATTCGACAGGTTTGCTTCTGGTAATTTTTAATAAAAGCAGAGCAACAAATTTCGTTGATAGGATTGCACTAAAATTTTAAAAAGAGTTCTTTATTTCTTGTTAGGATAAGTTTCGCTGAAAGGGAAAGAGAATGAAAAATAACCCGACGCTCATTAGAAGAGATTTCAATCGGGTTAGTTAAGCTTCATAGCTCATCCATTGAGTAGCACATTACGAGGTCTGAGCTTTGAAGCTATTCGTAAAAGCTTAGAAGCTCAGACTACGAGCTACGTAGCTTTTCACAAAAGCTACATAGCTCTCGCCAAAAGCTACGAAGCTTTTCACGATAGCTACATAGCTCATGCCACGAGCTACGAAGCTTTTCACGATAGCTACATAGCTCACGCCACGAGCTACGTAGCTTTTCGCAAAAGCTACATAGCTCACGCCAAAAGCTACGAAGCTTTTCACGAAAGCTACGTAGCTCATCCCACGAGCTACGAAGCTTTTCATGAAAGCTACGTAGCTCACAAGATGAAGAGCGAAGCTAAATTGCTGATAATTAAACTTTAATTAAATAAATTGTTAAACCTAAATTTAAAAATTATGTCTGATTCAAGAATGAGTTCAACACTGTCAGGCTTTACTGACGACATCGACACCCTGGATGATTTGGCCAATGAACCGGGGATTCCACCTAATGCTACAAAGTCCATTGACTGGAAGTGGACTGCGGCAGAATTGCTGTATGTTCATACCATAAGGTTAAGGGCCGACATCTATTGGTCGCAGGTTAAAAACAGCAGAGTTTCGCCTGTGGAGTTAAAAGATGAGTATAAGCAAATGATCACGGATTTTTTTGCTTATGATCACGGCAAGTCAAATTCTCATCATTTGCTGGAAAAAATTGGCCTTTTCGGTACAATGGAGGATTGTGAATATGTGAAGGTTAAAGCCAATACACCTTTGGCCAGGACCCCTGTTAGAACCGGGAATTTCAAAGTTGATCTTATACCTGTGATAGAATTAATATACAATCAGGAATGTATGCACATGCTTTGTATAACCAATCCGGCAACACCAAAAAGCAAAGCCAGGCCCAAAGGATTGCTTCCAAAAGTGTATTGCTATATCAGCGATCAGCCTACAAAGAAATTAAGTGATTATAAAGAGGTGGGCGTTGTTAATAGGGGTTATTTCCTGATGAGGTTCGACGATCCCAATCTGCCATCGGATGTGAAATTGTTCGCATGGTATTATGTAGTTTATGAAAATCATAAAGGCATAAAAGGTAAAGAAAGTGAAATATTGAAGGTGGCGGTGTTTCTGAAAGCAGTTGTGTAAAAATGCACCGTGCCGGACCAGGGCTGATCAAACAGTAAAAGTCCGGGTTTGATTTCAAATAATATTAGTCCGGGTCCGACCCAAAGTCAGGCCCGGACTATATTTTTGTGCATGATAGATTGAGAAGAGCAAAGAATCCAAAGGATTCACATGTTTGTAGAAGATGAATAACGGGGAGACATTCGACTCCTGCGGAGTCGCACCCTCCATCCTCATTTCTCTTTCTATAAACATTCAATCCCTTCAGGATTGCCGGGTCCCGCTTGGTAATTTACTATTCATTTTTAATCCTTTCAGGATTGTTCCCCGCTGATTACTTTCTATGTTAGTTTTAACCTCAACCCCTAAAGGCGAAGGGGTGACTGTCGTCGTGAACTGACTGCTATAATAAAAAGAGGCGTTTGTATTTGTTCAACTTTGTCTATGAAATGCGGAAAAGCCCTCGCCTTTAGGAGAGGGTTTGGGTGAGGTAAAAAACAATATACCCTGTTTGCGCACAATCCCCTGCCCACGCCACAAATTTCCAATTTCCAATTTCCAATTTCAATTTTCTATCATCTATCATCTATCTTCTATTTTCCATCCTTTCTTCTCCTCTCACAGGCAACATTTCTCAAAATTCCCTGTCTTGAATTGGTATTTTATTTAATTTTACAATCAGAATAAAGGCGGATTCCTAAATCGAATCATTTTTGCCTGAAGCAATGGTTTTATTATGTCATTGCGTGATGTTCTTTCAAATTACGGTTGTCTGTGTTGGGAAAAAGACTTGCTGTTTTTATTTTAATCATTTTCACACCCGCCTGTTCAACCACGGGAAGTACTGATTTTTCAATGTTTTTTTACTAATTATTTTACTAAATCAATTCTATGAAAATTTTTTACTCATTTCAATCAAAGTCGGGAAAATTCATTTCCTGCAATTCAAAAACTTCGCGGCAGACAATACTTATCAGGTCATTCGTACTGTTGTTTTGCCTGGTATGGTTTGATGCTGCTTATTCGCAAACGACGGTAACCCTTACCACTTCGGGCTCATGGACAGTTCCTGCAGGAGTCACTTCGCTGAAAGTTGAAACCTGGGGCGGCGGCGGCGGTGGCGGCCTTGCTTATGGCAACGATCTTGGAACTGCCGGTGGTGGCGGTGGCGGCGGTGGTTATGCCACATCAACACTTGCTGTCAGCCCTGGTCAGGTATATACTTACACCATTGGTGCGGGAGGCGCCGGCGGCACATTCTCAACATTGGATGGCGGCACAGGCGGCACCACCACATTTACCGGCACAGGCGGAATTGTCAACGTTTCAGGAGGCTCGGGAGGATACCTCGGTGATAATATCGGAAGCGGTGGCTCAGGTGGCAGCGGCATTACCTATACTACACAATTTTTGGGCGGACAAGGGGGAACCGGATATGTGCATGGTCCTAATTCTTATGAGTGCGTCGAAGGCGGCAGCGGTGGCGGAGGTGCAGGCAATGCAGCCAATGGACACGATGCTTCCACAACAACCACATGTACGAATGATCTGGGCGGAACCGGAGGCGCAGGCAGCCCTAACAGCGCTCCTTATATTGGTGGCAATGGACATACTTTTACATCCAATAATACGACTAACAGAGCCGGTGGTGCAGGCAGCATCCCCGGTGGAGGCGGTTCAGGCGGCGCTTGCCGCACAGGCTCGTCAAATGCCAATGGCGGGGCAGGAGCAAGGGGGCAGATTGTACTTACCTATACTGTGGTTTCATGCACAACTCCATCTTCTTATACGGTCACAGGCGGCGGCAGCTATTGCAGCGGAGGTTCGGGTGTTTCTGTCGGATTGAGCAATTCGCAATCGGGAGTAACTTACCAGTTGTATAACGGCTCAAATCCTGTCGGTTCCACAACCTCCGGCACCGGCTCGGCGCTTAATTTCGGACCTATAACCACTGCAGGAACCTACACCATGCAGACAACCACAGCAGGCGGCTATTGTGCAGTAACCATGACCGGCAATGCAGTGGTGACAATATCAGCACTACCCACAATAACGGGTACAACACCGGGTTCGAACTGCGGTGCAGGCACTGTAACACTGGGCGCTTCGGCAAGTGCAGGTACAGTCTATTGGTACGATGTTTCTTCAGGTGGGACTTCGATAGGATCGGGGATAAGTTTTGTTACACCGATAATTTCGACTACTACCACTTACTATGTGGATGCAACCAACAACGGTTGTACCACAGGCAGCAGAACCGGCGTAACTGCAACAATAAATCCGGTTCCTGCAGCGCCCACAAGTCCGCAGGCAAATCCTTCTGCAATATGCAACGGACAGTCATCAACACTGACAGCCACCGTTGGCACAGGATTAACCGTTGACTGGTTCGGCAGCAGTTGCGGCACCGGCGCTGTCACTTCGCCTGTAAGCCCTGCAATTACTTCAGTTTATTACGGTCTGTCAAGAGACCTGACTACGGGATGTGTAAGCACTACATGTGTAACGGACACAGTTAACGTATCACCGGCTCTGGGTACGCCTGTCTTTTCACTCGGGGCAACTTCCATCAGATGTATTGGTGCAGCCACGGTTTCCTACACAGCTACGGCAACCAATAATACAGGCATTTCATACAGCCTTGATGCTTTAAGCCTGGCAGGCGGTAACACCATTGATCCGGCTACCGGACAGGTTACCTACGATGCAGCATGGACAGGCACAAGCGTAATTACAGTGACAGCCCAGGGTTGTGGCGGCCCTTTGACGGCTTCGCACACCGTGACCATTGCACCTGTAGTGGGTACGCCAATATTTTTATCAGGACCTGTTTCTTATGTTTGTGTGGGTTCACCACCTACTGCATTTCCTGCAACATCAACGGCCAGCTCAGGCATTACCTACAACCTGGATGCCAGCAGCACCGCAGCTGGGAATACCATCAATTCATCTACCGCAGAGGTTACTTTTGATCCGACATGGACAGGAACCATGATCGTCACTGCCATTGCATCAGGTTGCGGAGGCCCCAAAGTATCCAAACATACTGTGAATGTATTGCCGAATGTCACAGCACCTGTATTCGATCTCGGCGCTTCATCCACACGCTGCCAGGGCGCCGGAAATATTACTTATACCGCCAATGCAACAAATGATACAGCGAAGGTTTATAGCCTCGATGCAGCAAGCATCGCCGGAGGCAATACCATAGATCCTGCAACCGGCGAAGTGACTTATGATGCTTCATGGAGCGGCACCACGACAATTACTGTAGTTGTCGAAGGTTGCAACGGACCTTTGTCGGCAACCCATACCGTTACTATCAACCCTTTTGCCACACTCACAATTTCAGGGACAGCCAGCGTTTGCGCCGGTTCAACAGGGAATGTTTATGCAACCAATGCCGGCATGACAAGCTATACCTGGACCGTTCCGTCAGCAGGAACCATTTCTGCGGGCGGTACTGCAGCGGATACTTCCGTAACTGTAACCTGGAATACTGCGGGTGTTCATGTCGTAAGTTTGATTTATTCAGATGGCACCTGCACTTCCATCAACCCGGCAACAGAAAGTGTAACGGTGAATGCAGCGCCTTCACCAACCATTACGGGCGCTTCATCACCCTGTGTGAATTCAACAGGCAATATTTATTTTACTGAGTCGGGCATGTCAAATTATGTGTGGAATGTTTCTTTAAACGGAACCATTACGGCGGGCGGAACTGCTACCGATACTTCGGTCACTGTTACATGGAATACGGCCGGAGCACAGAGTGTCAGTGTCAATTATACTGAGAGTGGTGGTTGCAGCGCTGCAAGCCCGTTCACAATGCCGGTGACAGTTCAATCTGTTCCTGCTGCTGCGGGAACTATTACAGGTTTTTCAACGGTTTGCCAGGGTACAATGAGCGTGGTTTACACTGTCGGACCAATTGCAAACGCAACAAATTATTACTGGAATGTGCCCACAGGAGCCACCATTGTCAGCGGTGCAAATACAAACAGCATCACTGTTGATTACTCTTCATCGGCGGTATCAGGTTCTGTTTCGGTTCAGGGCAACAATTCCTGCGGAAACGGGTTGTATTCCCCGGCCTATTTCATTACGATAAACACAACGCCATCCACTCCTGTCATCACCATTCATGGCGATACGCTTTCGAGTAGTGTGGCAATAGGCAACCAATGGTACCTTGACGGGAATCCTATTTCAGGAGCAAATGCACAGACATATATTGCTACTACAACAGGGCACTATCTGGATGTGGCAATACTCAATGGATGCAATTCCGATACTTCGAATCACATCTATGTAGTCATAACAGGCATTCAGAATTATTCATCAGCAGGTGAAATAAAAGTTTTCCCCAACCCGAATGATGGTAGTTTTTCGCTTTCACTGCAATCGCAGAAAGGAGATGATTTTACTATTTCCGTTTACAATGTTGTAGGGGAGAAAGTGTATGAACTGCGCAATTGTTATATGGATGCAACAACTCAAAAAAGCATTGATATGGGTATAGTGCCGGCGGGATTATACACGCTCGTGGTTGAGAGTAACCTTGGGAAATTTGTAAAGAAGATGATCGTTTTCTAGAGTGAAGGTATAGGGTATAAGGACAGGAAAACTTTTCTTATACCCTATACCCTTTAGGGTAATTATCTGCTTCCGCACTTTTGCATTTTACATTTTTCTGTTTTGCATTTTACATTTCTCTGATTTACATTTTACATTTCTTCTCAGTTGTCGCACAAATCCCATCGAGTGTCACTATCACCTATTTTCTCTTTCACTAAGAATGAATCCGAAGGATTAACTTGTTTATAGTAAACCAATAATTGCTCCACATTCGACTCCTTCGGAGTCGCACGCTCCATTATCATTTCTCTTTCTATAAACATGCAATCCCTTCAGGATTGTTCTTTCCATTTCCCCATCTTTCCCTGTTGGCGCACAGTTCCCATCCCGCGCCACAAATTTCTAATTTCTAATTTCCAACATCCAACATCTAACATCTAACTTCTCTCTCCCTATTCCCCTCCATAATATCGTAACTCCCCCTCTCCATTCTCATACCTGTAAACATACACCTGCCCCGCAACCTGTTTCCCAACCGCCCTGCCCAGCAGATCATAGATAACGTATTTCCCTTTCGGGATATTATTGACTTGTTCCGGTATTCCAGTAATTGTGCAAGCTGTGTTGATATCATTGATAAAAAACGGCTGCGATCCCACCATGCCAATACCATAATTGACCCATACCTGGTAAACCCCCGTATCCGTAACCGTGATCGTTTGGTTGAAAGACCCCGTTGACCAGACATACTGCTGAAATCCTGAAGGAGCGGAAAGCGTGACAGAACCAACACCCGGTGTGCATGTGATCACAGGCCGTGGCAATGCAAAAGGCAGTTTGTAAATAAAACTGCGATAACTGATCACCGAATCGCCAAAATATATTTGTGAAAGAATGTTCCCCGAATTATTGACCAGTTCAATGCTTGGGTAGGGGCGGCGGTTGTCACCATAATCCATCAGGTGGTTTGAGTCGGGTGTTATCTGGTGGTTGCCCATGACCTTTGAAAGGAATGATGGATTGGGCGTGTATTGCCAAGTTCTTGTGGCTGTCCAGTTCAAAGTGTCGAGCTGATAGATTACAGCCCTGCTTTGATGCGTGGTGGTAAAAGCATTGTCGAAAATTGAGATCTTTCCGCCAGGCATGCAGCGTACATCGTGCTGTCCGCTAAAGCCCGTGTCGTTGGGGAAGATGAACGAACTTGATTTACCACCCAGCCGCCAGATCACATTTCCTGTTGAATGATTGATCTTATAAACCGCGTTCAGGTGACGAAACGACACCAGCAGGTTGCCGTCAGTATCCTCATCAATAGAGTTGCCATGGCAATAATCAAACGATGAAGCTGAATAGCCATACTGGTCATATTCCTCTGTTGGGAAAATATGGTCGAGGCTGTTCCACTGAAAAACCAGGTTGTGGGCAGTATCGAATTCCATGACCACGTAAGCGATCACGTTGGTTGTGGTGCTTCCCTGCACACCGCCGAAAGTGTAAGCGCTCAGGTCCATCGTACTATCCCTGTTTTCAAAATAAACTACATGACCATTCTTCAAAATATGAAATTCATGAACGTTGATAGGAACACTGTTGTAAGATGGAATGGTGCTCACCACCTGGAATGTTGAATCCATAAGCACAATATGATTGTTCACATTGTTGGGGCTATGCTGGTAGTAGTAACTAAACTCGCTGGTGTCGGGCTGGTATTGAAAGTTCCAGTAACCGAAAGTAGGGTTCAGCGAAAACCACAGTACATAGCCGTCTTTGTCGAGGATGATGCCCCTGGGCCTGATAAATCCGGGATAGGAAGGACTCAGAAATTGGTTGTAAGGCGCCGACATATAGTAACCATGAAAAGCAGTGTCGTACTGAATAAATTCATAAGGATACAGTATCCCTGCCGGCACCGGCCTGTTGAATGTCTGACCGAATAATGACCATGAAAGCTGCCAGAACAAAAGCAATATGATAATCCGGCCTGATTTCATTGAAATTATTTGTTGTTGAGGTTATGCAAAAATAAATAAAATCCTCTAGTGTCTTAAAACAAATTTACCACCATAGACACAATAGATATATAGGCCTTCACAAGGGAAACATTACGAACATTTTTGATTTTTCAATGAATGGTCTATGTGAAACCTATGTTCCTATGGTCCTATGTGGTAAAAAAATAAAACCATTAATTTCAAAATGCATAAATTTGCGCCTTCAATTATAAAACCAACACACATGAAACACATCACCATTTGCACCCTCTTCGCAATAACATTTTTCTTCAGGATACCCGCGTTCAGCCAGAATATTCACCACGATATTAATGCCGGTATTGATATAGATCAGAAATCCCTCACCATCACCGACAGCGTGAAACTTCCCGGAGTCTATCTGAGAGGCATCAGGGACACCATAAAGTTTTATCTCAATTCAAATTTTTCAATCAAATCGTTGGATCCGACTATCAGGGTAGTGATGCTGAAAGAAACCATGAAAGATACTGCCGACAAAGTTAAAGTAACAAAATACATGGTGCTTTATCCTTCCACGAATGCAGGCAAAGGATTTATACTTCCCCTGCAATACAGCGGAAAAGTGGAATACGGGATCAAGACCGATGCCATTGACTATGCCCGCGGATTCAGCGAAACTCCGGGCATCATTTCGAAAGAGGGTATTTACCTTGCTGCAACCACCGTGTGGCTGCCTGTTTTCAATGATTCGCTTTTCACTTTTAACCTTACAACCAGGATTGACACAGGCTGGGGCGTGGTTTCGCAGGGCACAAGAACGCGCGATGAAACCGTTGGAAACAAAAAGATCATTACCTATAAAGAACCCGACCCCACTGCAGAATCATACCTGGTAGCCGCTAAATGGACTGAATATAACAAACAGGCAGGGAAAACCCTGGTGCAGGCTGAATTGCGCACACCAGACTCAACACTGGCAAACAAATACCTGCGTGCAACAGTGGGCTATCTCAAGATGTATGATAAACTCATCGGCCCTTATCCCTACACTAAATTTACGCTTGTTGAAAACTTCTGGGAAACGGGTTATGGAATGCCTTCATTCACCTTGCTTGGCGAACAGATCATACGGTTCCCTTTTATTCTTACATCATCTTACCCGCATGAGTTGCTTCACAATTATTGGGGCAACAGTGTATATGTGGACAATGTCAAAGGAAACTGGTGCGAAGGCACTACGGTTTACATGGCCGATCATTTGCTGAAAGAACAGGACGGACAGGGCGCCGAATACAGAAGAGGAACCTTGCAGAAATTCACCGATTTTGTAAATGAAACCAATGATTTTCCATTGACCAAATTCCGCACAAGGAACAATTCAGCCGAAGAAGCTATTGGTTATGGAAAGTGCATGATGATGTTTGAAATGCTGCGCATCCAATATGGTGATGATCTTTTCAGGAAGTCATTTACAAAATTCTATAACGACAATAAGTTCAAACTTGCCTCCTTCGATGAGATCCGCAAGTCATTTGAAGCAGTGACAGGAAAAAACCTTGTTCCTTTCTTTGACCAGTGGATCACCCGCACAGGCGCACCAACACTGAAACTTTCAAATGTGGAAGTGGCTGCCAAAGACAATAAATACGGATTGTCGTTCACTGTTTCACAAATCCAGAAAGAAGCTCCTTTCACGATAACTGTCCCTGTAGCCATCTATCTTGAGGGTGTTGACAGTGTAATTGTAAAAAACATTGAACTCTCTAAACGTGCTGAAACATTTACTTACACTTATGATAAAAGGCCAGTGAGGATTGATGTTGATCCGCAGTTTAATGTTTTCCGCCGCCTCGACAGGGATGAAGTGCCTCCATCACTGACACAGATCTTCGGCGATACAGATGCCGTGATGATACTTCCCAAAAGCAGCCCGTTTATTAAAGAATACCAGGACCTCGCTGATCAGTGGAAACAAACACAGCTTGCACAGGGCGCCAAACTGCAGATTGTTTACGATGCAGATTTGAAAGAGCTGCCAAATAAGGCAACGTGGATCATAGGATTTGATAATAAGTTTGCTGATTCGGCAAGTGTTTTTAAGAAATATACCGACATACTGCCTAAAGAAACGATGGACGAAGTGACAACACTGAAAAAGAGCGGCGGGTTGGTGTATGTTTATCAGAATCCCAAAAACAAAATGCTGACCAACGGATTTGTTGGCAGTAAAAACCAGGCAATGATCAGCGCTTTGAAAAGGAAGATCGTTCACTACGGAAAATACAGCTACCTCGGTTTTGAAGGTGATAAAGGCGATAATAAACTTAAGGGTGAATTTCCTACACTAAGTTCGCCGCTCAGTTTTATCATAAAATATGATGGGAAAGTAATTCCTTCCAAAGCGAAACTCAAAGTGAGAAAAGCGCTGGTGGATTAAATAAAAAAGGTGAAATGGTTATTCCATTTCACCTTTTTTCGTGAAATTCCCTTTCAGACTAATTCAATTGTTCCGGTGCATTCTGAAAATCTTGTTGATTTTCTGAAAATTTCTGAGACCTCTTTTCGGCTTTAAGTTTTTTACGATGGGCCACATTGCATTCAAGACTGCAATATTGTTTGAGCGGAAATTCAGTAGTGAAGTTACAGTCACAATAAAGACATTTGTTAACCGTAAATTCATTTTTTGCAACCACATTGCTTTCAATCATTGCCGGACCTGATTCAGGAATGATAAATTCTATCTGGTCATGACTTTCATCAAACACTCCGCTACGGTTGACTTTATTCTTTTTAACCCGCTTTGACTTACTTAAACGGGCATCATAAAAAGCTATACGGCAATCATCATTGCAGAATTTTTGATACTTCTCAGTCTTGATAAATGTTTTTTTACAGAAGTTACAGGTCTTTTCTTTGCGAAGATAAATTTCTTTTTCTTTTGGTTCTCCGTGATAATAAGTTGTACGGCAATCATCACTGCAAAATTTCTGGGTACCATATTTTGCACTAAACTCTTTGTGACAATTGGTACAAAATTCGATTTTAGGTGGCTTTTGATGTATCCTGTTCTCATAAAAAGCGTTTCGACAGTCATTGTCGCAAAATTTCTGATAAAGTACAGTTTTTAAAAATGGACGTTTGCAATGCCTGCATTTCTTGTAAATTTTATGATTTTTCTTGACTTTTAGATACTCGTCGCGGCATCTGTCATCGCAAAATTTCTGATAAATTTCTTTCTGGGGAAAGACCTTATTGCAATTCAGGCAGGTTCTCTGTTCGTTTTCTGCTTGTTCTTTTTCAGTGATTTTTTTGTAGTAGATCTCGTCATAAAAAGCTGTACGGCAGTCTTCCTTACAGAATTTTTGGTATAGCTCTGATTTTACAAATGTCTTACCGCAATGCCGACACTTTTTTGTGTTATTCTTTGCCCTTTTCTTTTCATAAAAAGCTGTACGGCAATCATCGCTGCAAAATTTCTGATAAAGCATGGTTTTTTCATAATTTCCATTGCAATTCGGACAAACAACTAAATTGTGCTTATGTTCTGGTGGTACAGGGTAAAATTTTAATATACATTCGCTGCTGCAAAATCTTTGACGATCGTCGTAAGTTTTATATGTCCGGTTGCAGTAACGGCAGGTTTTTACGTATGCTTCTGGTTCCATTTTAAGGGTTTTAAGGGTAATAAATTCAGAGGGCAAAATTAGCAAGTTAAAATTAAAAGTGATACGAAATCGAAATATTTTTTTTGGAAATAGCCCTATAATATAATAATTGCTATTTTCCCGCGGTTATTTGTTATAAGCGGACATAAACATAAAACCAGTCATACGAAAATTTAATGTTGGAAGTGTATGATGAATAATGTCCGGATAAAAAACTTGTCGAATAACCCGGAAAATTTCAATGTTATCTGGAACATCTGATTTTTACTATGTTTGTTCAGATAAACAGAGAACTCACAGCATGCAGTTTACGGTCACAATTAAATCTCAGAGCTCTGATATTCTGCCATGTTTTACAAACTTAAATGCATTATCAAGTTCATCAGAAGTGCTGTCGTTATAGTAAACTTTCAACTTTTCAGAACGCAACAATTTAAAAACTTTGGTCGGAGTAGTTTTTGATTTTACATAAGTAATATGAGCCAGGACAGTGTCCTTTTTATAGACTGTTTTGAAACCAACGATACCTTCATCTGCTGATAGGTGGCTTTCGAGATAACCAAGCTGGTCATAAGTTTCATTATTGAATGGAGTGACCGGTATTTCATATACCGAAAGCTCTGAGGGCTTATATTTTTCAAAATCATTGAATTTATCATCCATCAAAGGTGCCATCACCTCGTAGAACTCCTGAAGGCTGACATAAGATGGTTTTACAACTTCTTCCTGTACCTCGAAATTTAATTTATGTGGTGTTTTGTGGTTTTCATCGGCATCATTTATTTCTTCTGTTTCAATGAGCGAAATAATATCCGAAGGTTGCAGTGAATCAGGATCAAAATATATTCTTAGCTGTATAGGTTCTGCAAAGATCGAAGTGAATCCGAATATTGATGAATCGGATGCCAACAACTCAGTCATATAATATTCATCAGTGGAATCATAGTAATTCGCCACCCTGACCTCCATGACGCCTATCTTTGTTATAGTTGGTTCGTGAAGCATGATTGTCAGTGGTGTGAACAAAGCTTCTTTAATACCAGCTTCAGTGATAATTGCAGGATCGTAATAGATTTTAACTGTTTTTGAACCTGCAAAGGTTTCAACACCTACCACGCCTTTCACATTCTTCAATTGTTCTGCCAGTGCAGGAGAAGCTTCAAAATACTTATTATCCTTCAAACCACTTTGCACAAAAACCTTTGCATTTTTCAATTGCTGAGGTGTTCCCCATTTAGTGCTTGATGTAGGTGTTTCGTTACAGGATGATAAGAAGAGAATAGTAAAAACAAATAATATTGTAATTGTAAAAATTGCAGGGTGCAAATATTTTATCATATTCCTCATAAATTCCTTAACGGTTAATGTCTTTAAAGTATTGAAGACTTGTCATCACATTTCTAAGTAAAAATGAAAATTGCCTTTAAACCTTGCAAAATCCATTAATATCAACGGTTGTAAATTCCGGTGTTTATTTTATTTTTCAAAATTAAAACAATTCCCAGATTATCATTGAAATTTTCTTGTAAAAACGATTTTACAGAAGTTGGGTTTAAAATCGCAGGATTCAAATTAAAGTGGTATGATTACAGCTTGGGATAGGGAACATCTCTCACTTCAATATTTTCCTTTACATTTGTAGTGCTAAAAAACATTTCATGAAAACATCTTTGTCTTTTTCACTTTTCAGGGTTACCCTGTCAATATCATTCGCAATTCTCATCAGTTTATCCTATGCACAGAACCAGTCCGAAACAAAAGGTTCCTGGAACTGCCATCTTGGAAAAATGCATCACAAAAACACGGTTGATGACAAATCAATCAACACCCCGGCACATTCTTTCAATGTCCTTAAGTACACTTTCGACATAGACCTATATCATTGTTATGCTTCCCCGTATCCCAACTCTTTTCATGGAAGTGTCATCGTAAGATTTCAGGTGGATACCATGCTCAACAAAATTAAACTTAATGCTGTCAATTCATCTTTGGTAATAGATTCGGTGCGTTATTCAGGTGTTTCGTTCACCCAGGCAAATGACACACTCTTCATCAACCTGAACAGAACTTACAATGCAGGCGAGGATACTGCCGTTAAAATTTATTATCATCATTTGAATGTTGTTGATGGGGCTTTCTACACCGGCAATGGATTTGCCTACACTGACGTGGAACCCGAAAAAGCGCGTTACTGGTTTCCCTGCTGGGACAAGCCTTCCGATAAAGCTTTGACTGATCTGACAGCTAAAGTCCCGGACAATGTTCTTTTTGGTTCAAATGGAAGTCTGGTGGATTCTGTGAAAACCGGAGACACCATTTTTTACCATTGGAAAAGTCGCGATCCAATGGCCACTTACCTGATGGTGATGACATCAAAAGTGAATTATGATCTTGATGTCCTTGAATGGCCTCTGCCTTCTAATCCATCAATTAAGATACCTGTGAGATATTATTACAATGCAGGAGAAGATCCATCCACTTCCAAGAATGTCATACTTGATATGATGACATTTTATTCCACGACTTTTTGTGAATATCCTTTTGAGAAAGCAGGTTTTTGCAGCCTCGACTCACAGTTTATCTGGGGAGGAATGGAAAATCAGACATTGGTGAGTTTTTGCCGGGGATGCTGGGGCGAATCGCTCACTGCCCACGAGTTCGCGCACCACTGGTTTGGTGACATGATCACCTGTGGAACCTGGGCAGACATTTTCCTCAACGAGGGCTTTGCAACATACAGTGAAGCGTTGTGGGATGAACACAAATACGGAGCAGCACAATATAAATCAGATATTGATTACGATGCCAATTATTATTTGTCGAACAATACGGGTTGGGCCATCTACAATCCATCGTGGGCGGTTACAACACCCAATATCAATGACCTTTTTAATTACGCGATCACATATTGCAAAGGCGCAGGTATGTTGCACATGTTCCGATATACCGTGGGAGATTCATTATTCTTTGCTTCGCTCAAGGATTATGCAAGTGATACGGCAAATTTCAAATTGAAAAATGCTGTGATCCCTGATTTCAAAACAAAAATGAACCAAACATGCGCACAAAATCTTGACTGGTTTTTTGATGAATGGCTTGACCAACCCAACCATCCTGTGTATGCAAATACTTATAGTTACAGCAATATCGGCGGTGGCTTCTGGACTGTGAATTTTCTTGCATCACAGGTGCAGACCAATGCCGGATTTTTCCAAATGCCAATTCAGTTAAAGATTAATTTCACTGATGGAACAGATACTGTTGTTAAGTTCATGAACAACCAGAATAATCAATTGTTCCAGGTGACTTTTAATAAACAACCCAATGGATTGACTTTTGATCCTGACGACAACATTGTTCTGAAAGAGGGAACGACTACTGTTGGGATCAGCGAAGTCGGTGAAGCTGCTCCATCAGTGCTCCTTTATCAAAATGTTCCGAATCCGGCAGCAGACAATACCATTATCGGGTTTGTGCTTCCTTCCGATTGTTCAGTACGCATCAGTATTTTTGATGTTTTTGGAAAGCTTGTTTCGGTTGAACTTGATAAAAATCTGAATGCAGGTAAGCATGAAATTACTTTCAATACTGCCACGTTGTCAAAAGGGATTTATTACTACAGTCTGGAAGCCGGACAACAACGGCTGGTGAAAAAGATGGTTGTCCTTTAATATTGAAATTCAAAATACCAAAATCCAAGAACCAAATTCCAAGGAGTGCATTGAAGTTAAATTATGGTTAATAACTCAAATCGGAGCAACTTTGGGACTTGAGACTTGGGTCTTGGTTCTTTTTATTTAAGTCTCTTCTGAACGGCCTCGCTTTTCAATTCCTTCAATGCATCTGTTGCAATCCATTTTGCGTTTTTTGATTCCATTTTCAGCAACTTTTCAGCCTGTTCAATTGCAATTGCATTTATTGTTTTGTTTCGTTTTCCTATTTGCCGCAAAGCCCAGTTGATGGCTTTTCGCACCAATTGACGATTGTCGTCAGCATGTTGAAAAATGATTGGAAAGAATGGTAAAAACACTTCATCCCTGGCTTTTTTATCACTCACTGCAAATCGTGCCATGAGAACAAAACCGGCCCTTTTAACAAACATCTCATCTTTTCCGCTCCACTCAAAAGCTTTTGACCATGCAAGAGGAATATCTTCAAATAGGTTCATGATACACTGGTCGCAGAGGTCCCAAGAATTAAAATCTTTCACCCAAGCCTCCATTTGCAGTTCATCAACTTTTGCAGGATCATCAATCATTGTTGCAATTATTCGAGCTTCATGAAAACCCGATTTCCATAGTTCCAAAGCCAGTTCATGATCTTTTCTGTGGTGTTTTGCTATTTCTCTCAACAATGGAATTCCGGTTCCAAATGCTTTTTCCACATTGATCCCATAGCGGGACATTCCCATGCGTGATTCTTCACTCGAATGACTTTTGAGCAGTTTTAATATTTCATCGGTTTTAGTCATCATAACAGTTGATTTTTTATTTTATGGTCAGTTGTGATGTTGAAAGATCAGGTTATAGTAAAATGCTAAATATCCATTGACTTTTCCCCATTTTAATTCTGACCAAAATTAAATAAAATACCCGATAATGCAGATGAAAAAAGCAAGTTTATAAGCAAAATAAATGCTGAGGATACTTAATCTCAAAAGAGAAGGCTTAAATTGTTTTTGCCTGGTTTTATTGGGAAAATGCATTAAAAAATTGAAGTGATAAAATTGGTGTAAGGTAAAAAGTTTTGCTTAACTTTGTTTGTGCTTTAAAAATCAAAAAAAATAAAAAATGAGCAAAAAAACCAATATCAATGTCAGTAAAGATAAAATGTTTACTGACCTTCACAGGCTTCTAGAAACGCAGAATTTTAAATCGGAAGATGAGTTGAAGAATTTCCTGAACAATATGATGGGCGCTGAAATTCCATCATTCCCGAAAGAAGCATTGAGTATAAAAGAGCAAGCCCAGGATCTGATCTTTGAAGCTCATGAATCAAGCATTACTGAAGGTCGGAAAAAAGCAGCTGAAGCATTGAAGCTGGATCCTGATTGCATTGAAGCTTATGAATATTTAGGGACACTGGAAAATGATGTCACAAAAGCGATGTTGCATTTCCAAAAAGGTGTGGATATTGGCAAGAGATTATTTGGTGGCGAATTTCGTGAAGAAAACAAGGGAGCTTTTTGGATGATCCACGAAACACGGCCTTATATGCGCTGCCAGCAACATCTGGCTGACTGTTTTTATGGCCTTGGAAAAATTGAAGAAAGTGTTGCTCTTCTTGAGGAATTGATTGAATTAAACCCAAACGACAACCAGGGTGCAAGAGACCAATTGTTATTATTTTTAATTGTGATGGGAGAATTTGGTAAGTTTGAAAAATATGCAAAACAATTTGATGATGATGATGCAGCATTTCCTTTATTTAACAAGGCTTTGTTTGCGTTCATTATCGAAGGAGAAAGTGAAAATGCATTGAAAAAACTTAAAGAAGCAATGAAATCAAACAAATTTGTTGTAAAGAAATTATTGTCGGCAAAATTCGAACTCAACATACCCGAAACCATTGCATTTGGACAAGAAAGTGAAGCCGACTATTATGTTACTTTTGCCCGTCACGTTTGGGATAATATCAAAGGTGCAAAGCAGTGGTTGAGGAAAAATGATCAGAGCAAATAAAGTTAAGACTATTATTATCACCCAACGTTTCAGAATTTTTTTCAGAATGAGAAAAACCAGTATTATTATAGCTTCCCTGTTCTTTGCAGTGATTGCGATCTCTGCAAATAGATTTAATGTTTCTGATAATTTATCACACAATAGTGATCGTGCTGTCTCAAAAGACACCATTGATGTATATGGTTCCATCATAAAAAAGCATTTTGTGAACGCCGCGGGCAGGGAGTCGGAAAGCTTTGATTATTTTTTAGAAATTTCAGATACTGCAATAATAAAAGTTTCGTATTTCATAAAATTCAGCGAAAGCAAGATCACCAAAAAGTTTATTGATGATTATCTGAAAAAGGATTTTGTAGTGAAAAGCCCTGGTCATTTGTTATATCTCAGGGTTGTTTTAAGAAATGGTTTGTGGGATACCGATGATCCTAATGTCGAAAGTCGTATTGGACCCTACATTGCCATCATCGAAGTATTCGGATGCAATGGCAAATAAAATCATTTGCATTCACCTTACTTCTCCACTAATTTTTTATTTTTCTTCGAAGTCAATCCTAACAGAGTCCTTCATCTTTAAGCCAAGCAGGCTGCTGGCATTGCCAAGACAGATGGCGATTTCTAGATGACCGGATGTGCCAAAGAGTGCAAGTTTTTCGCCGGGATCCACATCTTTATAGGCTTTGCTGATCGTGCTGATCTCATAACCACTGCGGAATGATATGGTGTATTTTTTCCCTTTGCCAATTTCACGAAACAGATCTTCGGTTATATTGGTGATCACATTTTCGTAGGCGTCAATATAAATAACATTTCCCTTAATGGCGTTGACTTCAATCACCGGTCGCAACGAAAGTCTTTCAAATAATTTGTCTTTCACCACACCCATTTGCTCGGGTTTGTCACCTCTTGCGATAAGGAATGCAGCTTTTACAAACACATCGCGGGTTGAAAATGTGAAGTAATCGGTATCCTGTGTAATTGTCAATTCAATGATCTTTTCAGGCTTGTCAGTGAAAATAAGAGGGAAAATACCATTGTCTGCACCAATAAAATAATGACCATCATAGAGTGCAACGATATGTGGATTTTCAATGGATGCTTCGGTGTTGATGCCGATGATGTGAATTGTTCCTTTTGGAAAATTATGATAGCAATTGCGGATAACGAACGAGGCCGGCTCGATATCATAAGGAGGTATCTCGTGGGTGATGTCCACAATTGTTGCGTCAGGCATCAGCGTCAGCAAGGCGCCTTTCACTGCGCCAGTGTAATGATCCTTAAGCCCCCAGTCACTTGTTATCGTAATAATTGCCATTATTGTCTTTTAAGCAATTAAAAATTTGGAAAATGTTCTTAATTTTGTGCGTTCAAAAGTAGTAATTTTACTATTATAAGAAGACGAAAAAATAATTCCTGTTTTTTGGTTGACATTGAAGGTTTACTGAATAAGGTAAAAGGTAAGAGGAAATAACAGCAATACATTATTCCATGTTGCTAATTCACTATCCTGATTTTTCAGGGTTGTGCGATTTAGTTCTACTTAAAAATTATTTTGAACAGAAGTTTAATACTTAATAAAAAGATAGCCGGCACACCATAATATGAAAGAAAAAGTTTTTGCACTTGAGATGATAGACCCCGTTGAGATATTCGGAGTGAATGAGAGTAATCTCGAGTTGATGAGGAAATTTTATCCCAAGCTAAAACTTATTTCCAGGGGTGACATTGTCAAAGCTATTGGTGATTCGACAGATCTTAATCAGTTTGAAGAACGCTTTGAAATTCTGCTGAAGCATTACGAAAAGTTTGGAAGGGTAGAGGAAAAAGATGTGGAGTATATCATGGATCCTCATCAGACCTATAATGGACAGGTTGCTGAAAAAGATGTTCTCGTTCATGGAAAAAATGGAGTTCCAATAAAAGCAAGAACTGTCAACCAACAATTGATGGTGGAAAGTTATGACAAAAATGATATGATCTTTGCCATAGGTCCTGCCGGAACCGGAAAGACCTACACTGCGGTTGCTCTTGCAGTGCGTGCTTTAAAAAATAAAGAGGTTCGCCGTATCATCCTTACAAGACCTGCTGTGGAAGCAGGAGAGAATCTTGGTTTTCTTCCGGGTGATTTGAAGGATAAACTTGATCCGTATTTACAACCGCTTTATGATGCTCTTCGCGACATGATACCTTCGCAAAAGCTATACTCTTTTATGGAAGACGGGACAATTGAAGTTGCTCCGCTTGCCTTTATGAGAGGCCGTACGCTCGAAAATGCTTTTGCAATTCTTGACGAAGCGCAGAATGCCACCAAACCACAAATGAAAATGTTTCTTACCCGAATGGGAAAGAATTCAAAGTTTATAATAACAGGTGATGTTACACAGATTGACTTGCCCCGCAACCAATCATCAGGACTCATACATTCAATGCAACTGTTGAAAAATGTGCAGGGAATAGATTTTATTATGCTTGATGAACGTGATATTGTGCGCCACCGCCTCGTAAATAAAATTGTTCAGGCTTACGAAAAAGATAGCGAGAACAAGTAACCAGAAAAAGAACCAATGATTAATGTAAAAGAATATGAAAAACGCTATTGTTGAAACCAATTTTAATTTTCCGGGTCAAACCAGTTTTTACAAGGGAAAAGTTCGTGATGTTTATACAGTCAATAATGATAAGCTCATTATGGTTGTGACCGACAGAATTTCGGCTTTTGATGTGGTACTACCAAAAGGAATTCCATTCAAAGGACAAGTACTAAATCAGATCGCAGCCAAATTTCTTGATGCAACTGCAGATATTGTTCCCAACTGGAAACTATCTACTCCTGATCCAATGGTGACAGTAGGTCTCAAATGTGAGCCATACCCGATCGAAATGATCGTGAGGGGATACCTGACAGGAAGTTCCTGGCGTGAATATAAAAAAGGTGCAAGGCAGATTTGTGGTGTTCCTTTGCCGGAAGGAATGAAAGAACATCAGAGATTTCCTGAACCTATTCTGACACCGACTACCAAAGCAGAACAAGGCAGACATGACGAAAATATTTCGAGAGATGAGATCATCAATGAGGGATTGATCGCTGCTGATGATTATGCTAAACTTGAGAAATACTCACTCGAACTTTTTAAAAGAGGCAGCGAGATCGCTAATAAAATGGGGCTAATCCTGGTTGATACAAAATATGAGTTCGGAAAAAAAGACGGAGTGATCTATCTTATTGATGAAATTCATACTCCTGATTCTTCTCGGTATTTTTACCTTGAAGGCTATGAAGAACGGCAGGCTAAGGGCGAAGCTCAAAAACAATTATCAAAAGAATTCGTCCGCGAATGGTTGATGGCAAACGGATTTCAGGGAGAGAAAGGACAAGCAGTTCCTGAGCTTACGAATGAAATTGTAAACCAGATTTCAGAAAGATATATCGAACTGTGCGAAAGTATCACAGGCGAAAAGTTTAAGAAATGGGATGCTGATGATGTGCTCAAAAGAGTAGAATCCAATATTCAGGAATTTCTTCATAAAAAATAACAACTCACTCCCATTAATTCTCAATAAGTATTAATGATCAATGACTATTGACCATTGACCATTGACCATTGACTAATGACTATAAAAAAATGATTCCATTTTCTCCGCCACGAATAGACCAGAAAATAATAGATGAAGTTACTGCTGCCCTTAAATCGGGGTGGATAACTACAGGACCACGTACGAAATTATTTGAGAACAAACTCAAGGAATATGCTGATGTTCCTGCTGTGCTTTGTACAAGTTCTGCTACTGCAGGGCTTGAGCTTATGCTTAGATGGTATGGTGTTAAGGAAGGAGATGAAGTGATCGTTCCTGCATACACCTACTGTGCTACAGCCAACGTTATTCTTCATTGCGGTGCAACACCTGTATTTATTGACTCAGGGGAAGATTTTAATATTTCTGTTAAAGAAATTGAAAAAGCAATCACAGAAAAAACAAAAGTTATCATCCCTGTTGACCTCGCTGGTTTTCCTTGTTGTTATGATTACATCAAAGAATTGGTGAACAGAAAAAATATTGTTGACAAGTTTGTTCCTGCTACAATTGAGCAAAAAAAACTTGGAAGAATAATGGTGTTGTCTGATGCTGCACATTCACTCGGGGGTGTTTATAAAGGGAAGAAAGTGGGTTCTCTTGCTGATATCACTGTTTACTCATTTCATGCTGTGAAAAATCTTACAACGGCAGAAGGTGGTGCAGTCTGTCTGAACCTGCCCGAACCTTTTAATAATACTGAGTTGTACAAAAAACTCTGCATAATTTCTCTTCACGGTCAAAGCAAGGATGCTTTGTCAAAGCTTGAAATCGGAAACTGGAAATACGATGTGAAAGAGGTGGGTTATAAATACAACATGACCGACATTCAGGCGGCGATGGGGCTTGCCGAAATTGAAAGGTATGATGATGATATGCTGGTAAAACGCAAACAAATCTTTGATAAATACAGTGAGATGCTGGGAAAACATACTTGGGCACAGCTTCCTGAGTATGAAATCAAGAATAAAACATCTTCTTATCACGCATTTCTTTTAAGAATAAAAAACATCAATGAAGACCAACGTGATGAAATTATTTCAAAAATATTTGCACAGGAAGTCTCGGTCAATGTGCATTTCATTCCTCTTCCAATGCTGAGTCTGTATAAGGGAATGGGTTTTGATATTAAAAATTACCCGGTTGCTTACGATAATTTTTCACGTGAGATATCCTTGCCGGTTTATTATGATCTGACAGATGCCATGGTTGAAACTGTTGCAAATGCTGTGATCAGCGCTGTTGAAAAAGTTTTAAGTACATAATCTAACCGAAGAATAATTACCAGATCAGGGAAATAGTTACTCAATTTGATTCATGCTGAAACGTGCATTCGATATATTTTTTTCCTTCATCGGACTGATTATTCTAAGTCCTTTTTTGATCATCATTTCCATCATTATTATTATTGATACAAAAGGCGGAGCTTTTTATCTGCAGCAGCGTGTAGGACGAAATAACAAAGATTTTTCTCTTTTTAAATTCCGGACCATGCAGGTAAATGCTGAGAAAAAGGGATTACTGACAATAGGAGGCAGGGATGCCCGTATTACCTGGAGTGGTTATTTTCTCAGAAAATATAAATTGGATGAACTCCCCCAATTACTCAATGTGTTATTCGGCACTATGAGTTTTATTGGTCCGCGTCCAGAGGTCAGGAAGTATGTAGAATTATATAATGACGAACAAAAAAAAGTACTGACAGTCAGACCGGGGATCACCGATGTGGCTTCAATAGCATATTTCAACGAGAATGAAATATTGGGGAAAGCCGCAAACCCAGAGCAGACCTATATTGATGAAGTCATGCCGGCAAAACTTAAACTGAACCTTGAGTATATTGCACAACGCAGTTTTACAAAAGACATCGGCATTATTTTTCGGACTCTGTCCAGAATGTTGAAAAAATAAAGTGGTTAATGTCTTTCGGCCATTAACCACTTTACACAAATCACAAACTATTTCTTCTTGTTCTTTACCATCTTTTCTGCAGTTTTCAGAGCCTTTACAGCATCAAGACTGCCACCGGAGGAGCATAAAGTAGAAAAGGTGGTTGTTATGGAAGCGCCGGTTTTTGAAGGTCTCAGCACTTTTAATTTGGCATGTGAATCAGTTGAGTTTATCAATACCATTTTTAATTCTTTGGCTGTTAATTCCGGGTAATAAGACCAAACAAGAGCTGCGACACCTGTAGTTATTGGACATGAGAAACTAGTCCCGTTAGCTTTGGTGTATTTGTTTTCCGGTAACAGCGAAATGATGTTCATTCCCGGAGCGAAGAAATCTACGCTTTGCCCGTAATTTGAAAAGAATGCCGGGTATTTATCATCCACAGTATAGTTGGATGCGCCAATATTGATGAAATCTCCTGCAACAGTTCCATCATTCAGCACCTTTGTCGGGTAGTGTTCTATCGAATCATTGTTCTGCCCGTCATTGCCTGCTGCATGAACCAAAAGAACATTATGAGCGTCGGCATATTTTATTGCATCATCAACAAAAGCTTTCTGCGGCGAGAAGGCTTTTCCGAAACTCATATTAATAATGTTGGCGCCATTGTCCACTGCATAGCGGATTGCAAGTGCAACATCTTTGTCGCGTTCATCGCCATCCGGGACAACCCGCAATGCCATAATTGCGACATCTTCAGCGATGCCGTTTATTCCAATTCCATTGTTCCTGTTTGCAGCTATCAATCCTGAACAAAGTGTGCCATGGCCTGCCGAAGGTCCTTTCACATTATTATTGCCGTACTTTACATCTTTGATATTTTCAGGATCATCTCCAATAACAGCGCGGGGATTGAAATCCAGATTCAGATATTTGTCAAGGTAAAGGTCAACGCTTTCTTTGTATGCTTTGAGAGATGCACGCGAAATTCCTTTTTTTGATAAGCTCAGAAATGACTCTTTTGCTTTTGAAATATTTTCATCTGTTGAGGTGATCTTTTCAACATCTGCCTGTTTGATGGTATCCTTTTTCAAATAAGCTTTAAGCGTGGTTTCTGCACTATCAAGTTTGTTCTGATACCTGGTGAGTTTCTTTTTCTGATCCTGGTAAAGTTTTAATTCCTCATTGTATTTGTTCTTTGCTTTGATGTACATTTCATATTCCACCAACTGCGAAGGTGTCAGCACATCTTTTGAGTGAATGTTTTTGTACAAAGGATCATATTTTTTCATAACCCTTGTGTATTCGAAATTTTCAGCATTTACATTTTCACCTTTGGCATTGCCTATGAAATTCCACCCGTAAACATCATCAACATAACCGTTGTTATCATCGTCAATACCGTTACCGGGAATCTCTTTGGTATTCTTCCATATCTTTCCTTTCAGATCAACGTGTGCAGTGTCAACGCCACCGTCAATAACGGCAACAATTATTTTCTTTTTTGGAGTTTTACCTTTCAGGATAGTATTGTATGCTTTTTCAACTGAAACCCCTGCAACCTTGTCGGTTTTCCAGTCGAGATTTTGCCAGTTTAAATACTTTTTATTAAGCGAATCAACTGTTGAAACGCTCTGAGCCTTCATGCTGCCAAACGACAGGAATGCAATGATGATTGAAAGAAAATAAAGTCGTAAAGTTTTCATTAATTGTTTTTTATTTGTTTGCGTATTAAGTTCATTGATTTTTCGGAGCTCTCATAAATCCAAAGTTCAAATGAGAATCATTTAATTCCAGTGTAAACCGGCTTTGCCTGGCTTTTACACAAGATGGATTGATCAGAAGAATTTTGATAGGTTTGTGTGTGCTTTGTTTTAATTTGTTTCGGTTTAAATTCTGCATGTTTTGGACACTCTTAAAGAGTAAATAAATGCGTGGCGAAATTATAATTTATTTTAATCCTGAAGGCCTGTTGTTGATAAAACGTTTGTAAAAAAAAAATCTGGAAAAAATGACGTTGATTTTAACGGGTATAATGTGTTCTGAACTAGTTTTCGGATTTAATTTTCTCCTTTTTCTTTTTTTGAGAAGTTGGTTTGGCTTTTTACCAAAAATCAAATCAGGGATAACTTTGCGAATAAAAACTGCCATAAATATAAGGTCTTTTGCATACTGCTAAACGGTTTTAAAAGGCCTTATTCGATCTTGTTAACAATGCAATGTTACTAAAATCTAAAAAAAAAATTTTTACTGTGTTGGAATTTTCTACTTTTGCCTGACTTAAAATTCAAATCCTAATTAATAATTAAAATCATAAAACTATGAAAAAAGTAAAAATTTCAATCTTAATGGTACTAGCTGTAGTACTGATTCTACCGGCATGTAAAAAAGGAGCCGACGATCCTTTTCTTTCTCTGAAATCAAGAAAAGCCAGAATATCGGGCGTTTGGACACTTTCATCAGGAACAAGAACTGAAACACAGGGCGGATCAACTTACACTGCAACTTATGATGGAAGTCTGGTTCACGTTACATACTCAGGTCTTTCACAAAGTCAAACTTACACTGAAAAAATAACTGTAAATAAAGATGGTTCATTTGAAGATGTGACCAACGACGATGGTACACTTTCAGATGTTAAAGGCAGTTGGTATTTTGGCAGAAAAGATAAAACTTTGGATTTGAAAAATAAGGAAAGTGTTGTCTTTATCGAAACATCTGTTGTTACAACTCAGGGTAGCTCTACCACCACCCAAACTTATACAGGAGCAGCTTGCCCAAGCTATACTGCAATACTTGATGAGTTGAAGAGCAAAGAAATGAAAATTAAACTTGACGGTTCTGACACTGGTACTTCAACAACCACTGATACCGGTATGATGACTTACACCAAGAATTAATATTCTTTTGAATAACATAAAAATCTCTTCCTTGCCGGGAAGAGATTTTTTTTTGCATTCATTGCACTGAACAGGGAGCTTGTAAAAAGCCAGACTTTTATATTTTTGCAGCATGCTTAAAAAAATAAATTCGATACTCAGACATACTTATGAAGATGTTGAAGCGGGTGCAGCTTTGTACAAACAATCATGCGGTAACAAATTAGACAAACGGGTGATCATTGTTGCAATCATTTCTGCCATTTCGCTTGTTTTTATTGAGTATGTTGGGAAAGATCCCGGATATAGAATGCTTGTTGATTTCTCAAACAGCATTGGCCTTACCGGTTTTTCAACTTTTCTTATTCACAATCTCGAACAATCAGCCAACAGTCAGTTGAACCGGCTTGCATTCTGGATAGCCATTATTCTCATTTTTTATCTTGCTGTTCCCATCATTACTATAAAGCTTGTCTTTCATGAAAAATTAAGTGACTATGGTTTTAGAATAGGAAATGTAAAGAAAGATTATGGGATATATCTTGTGATGATGATCATCATGCTGCCCCTTGTTTACCTGATGTCGCGCACGAATTCTTTCCAGGAGAGGTATCCTTTCTATAATTTGCGGACAGGCGAAAGTCTCTATCCCAATTTCTGGATGTGGGAAGCCTTGTATTTCCTGCAGTTCATTGGTGTCGAATTTTTCTTTCGTGGTTTTATGCTGCATGGAACGAAAAGACAGCTCGGGTTTTATTCTGTGCTTTTCATGGTTGTTCCTTATTGTATGATCCATTTTGGGAAGCCCATGCCCGAAACATTTGCAGCAATTATCGCCGGTCTTGCGCTTGGCACACTTAGCCTTAAAAGCAAATCTATTGTTCCCGGCATTTTGATCCATTACAGTGTTGCCATTGCAATGGATTTTGCCGCCCTTTACCAGAAGGGATATTTTTAATAAAATTTTCAATCAAATTGTTCTCCTAAAA
>Ga0073936_10001820_pt1 | contig 32417 bp, 17 predicted proteins | sample AliMusrvi5mmetaG_FD_87041 | JGI IMG/M metagenome (GOLD analysis project Ga0073936, IMG submission 87041) | Freshwater lake bacterial and archeal communities from Alinen Mustajarvi, Finland, to study Microbial Dark Matter (Phase II) - Alinen... | ecosystem: Environmental > Aquatic > Freshwater >...
ATGGTGCGGGGGCCGGGGTAGACGGCATGCACGGTGAGGGTGCAGGCGTCGGCGAAGATCAGGTCATCCGCTTCGCCGTAGACATGGGTGCCGCTGAAGCGGGCGCATTCACGCAGCAGCGCGGCAGGCAACGGCACGGCGGCGGAGAAGATGGCGGCGTAATCGCCCGCCCCACGCGCGCCCGACGTGCCGTTCCCCGCCGCGCCGCGCCCGAATTCGCGCACCACCAGTCCCGCGCCTTCCATCGCCCCCGGCCAGCGCATGCTGCCCAGCACCGTCACTTCCGGATGCGCTTGCGGGATGAGCAAGGGGCCGTAGACGAGGGAGTCGCCGTAATCCACGCAGGTGGCCAGCCGCCGGGTCAGCGGGTGGTCGAAGCGGTTCACCGTCACCCGCCGAAACATCTCCTTGCGTTGCAACTCCAGCGGAATGCCGGTCAGCGCCATCGCTGTGGTCGCGGAAATGACGGCGCCGTCGGTGAGACCGCTCGCGGGTCCGAAGATGGCGACATTGCCAGCGCGAAAGACCTTCTCCCGCAGCAACGCCAGCCGCTCCGGGGTGACGCGGAACAGGTTGGGAAAGTAGAAGACTTTATGGCAGGTGGGAAAATCGTCGCGGGCCAGGTCTTCCAACAAATGCAGGCGGAACGGCACCCCGCAGCGCGACAGGCCGTAGAGGCGCTGATTGAGAATCGCCAACTCCTGGTAATTGTTGGTGAAGTCTTCGTCGAGCACGCTCCAATCGTCTACCACCATCACCAGCGACGGCACTTCCCGGCGCTGCCAGTGGAGTGACGCTTCCTGCACCTCGCGACGGGCGGCCATCACCGCCTGGATGCCGTCGTCCATGAAGAAGCTGGGGCCGCAGACATCCATCGGGTAGGTATTGTAGCCGCGGGTGAGGCAGACGCCCAGATTGCGCCACAACCCCGCGCGCACCTCATCCATGTCCTTTAAGGCATCCCAACGCCAGAGATCGGGTTGGCTGAAGGTGCGCGCGTCCTCCTCCATCAGCATCAGCTTGCCATGTGCCACCACCGCATCGCCGATGCCTTCGCCTTCGTACCCGAAGCCCATGCCGCGCTTGGTATAGTCGTGCGGCGTGGCCACCACGTCCAGATTGGGATCGTCGAGCAACTCGGCCATGCCGAACGCCCCAGAGACGACATGCATCACGCTGCTGATGCTCTGAAAATCGCCCGCCCACAGCCCGTGCTGCGGCCATCCGAGCATGGTCTGCTTGAAGGCGTCGATGCCGGCCAGCTTGTTGGGGGCGACACGCTTGATGGCCGCGGTCATGGCGGAAAAGGAGGTGGCCGTCAACTCGCGCATATACAAGCAGTAATCGCGCTCGGTGGCGGTTTCTTCCGGCTCCGGCCAGTGCAGGCGGTGGGCGATGCGCTCGATGGTGATATCGAAGGGCTTGAATTGGGTGTAATCGGTCTTCCCGCGCTGTTTGAAATCCGCTTCATCCGGCACCGCGGCGGTAGCCAGCGTGACGTCATTGCGCTGCCACGCCGCCTGCAAGGCGGCGTCGGTGCCATAACGCCGGCGCAGATAGTCCTTGAAACCCGCCTGCATGACGGGACTGTAATCGAAGAGGAAGCCGTAGACACTCAACTGGGTGGTGCCTTCGCCCATCGGATAGCACACATACCCGGCGACGTTCTCCCCCCACGGCATGCGCTCGCAATAGCGCACCAGGCTCTCGATGAAGCGGTCCTGCTGCTCCAGGAAGACGGCGGAGGCCGGCGACGGGTCTTCGAACTGTTGGCCCAGCGTGTTGAGCAGCAGGTGGTCGGGGTAGCGTTCGCGCCAGCGGCGCGGCGGCGTCGCGTTGAAGCGCACCCAGAAACGCGCCTCGGGGGCATATTTCAGCGTCATCTCCGCCTGGCGGTTCAACGAGTTTGCCGCCGCGACCGCGCCGGTCACTTCGGGGAAGACATCCTGATCGAGCCAGAAATCCGTCGTGTAATAATCGCCTTCCGCCCCACCGCGCGTCGTCAGCATATACCAGTCATAGCCGCTGGCGGCAAACTTGCGGTGAATTTCCTCCGACCCCGCAAAGCTCACATCGTGGGTCTGGTTAAACATCACGCACGACGACGGCACGCCATCGATAAACAGCGTCGGCTTGCCGCGATACGGGGCGATGGTATAGCAGGTGTTGGTGAGCGGGGTGGTCATCGTGCCATTCTCCTGATAATGCTACTTCGTTCTGATTTTCAACGCGGAGGCGCAGAGACGCAGAGAAATATTCAATCGAACCATGTTACACGGAGGTAGCCGGCAGAGGACTGCCGGGCTCCCAGGTGACTTATCGCAATATTCCTTCTTTTTCTCTGCGTCTCAGCGACTCTGCGTTGAAAACAGCACAGAATAAAAATAGCTATCGTGTATCCTGGCGCGCGAGCGTCCTCGCGAGCATATCGGGAAGCCCTTGTGCTCGCGAGGACGCTCGCGCACCCAATCACCGGTTATTTCCCCAGTCCGACCGTCAGCCCATCGGTGAGGGGAAGGCCGTTTTCGTCGGCGATGCGGGCGTAGAAGCTCCAGCCTTCCCAGGCGCCCATGGTGCGGAGCAGCAGGGAATTCTCGCCTTTCTTCAGCGTCACCGTCACCTGGTCCTGGTTGGGCGTGGAGGCGCGGAAGACGTGCTTGGACATCATCTTCTTCCCGTTGAGCCAGAGCACCATCCCCTGGTCGCCGCCGGTGAAGAGGGTCACCGTGCGCTGGCGGTCAGAAGTTACTTTCGTGTAGGCATACGCGCTGGCGCCTTTGCTGGGCGTGAGTAGCTGATCGACAAGCACCGCGCCGTCTCCCAGCACCGGTTGTCCGGGTTGCAGGATGCGCTTCCAGCGGACCGGTTGGTCGATCTCCTTGCCATCTACCCGGTTCATCCCCGTGTAGGTGGCGGTGGGATCGAAGCCTTTCTCCGGGCCATAATCGGTAATCGTCGGCACCCACAAGTCGTCACGGTTGGGGAACGGCCCGACCAGATACCAGTCATGGATATACTGCGGTCGTGCTTCGGGTTTTCCGAGCGCCTCCAGCGTCGCCTGGGCACCGCGGTAGCGTTCCGGCAACTTCTTCGCCAGCGCGGAGGCCGGCGTGTCGGAGAGCGGGATGAGGTAGGCCGTCTGTCCATCGACTTGCACCGTCGTCAATTGACCCATCGGCTGCCCGTTGCGTTCGATGATAGGCTTGCCGGTGAGTCCGAACACGAGCAGCGCGGTGGCCATGTCCGGGGTTTGCTGGTTGTCCTTCACGCCGTAATTGATCCAGACTTTGTTTTCCTTCGGGCGCACGATCAGCCGCAGCAAGCCCACGCGGCCATCGGCCTTCACGCTGACCCCGCCGGGGACACTCAGCGCGAAGAACGCGGGATCGGGCAGCGGGTTAAAGCCCGCGTAGGTGCCGGTGATGGGCTCGGTTTGCAGGTAGGCCATGCGACCGGGATCGCAGGTGAGCACCGCGCCGTTTTTCTCCAGCCGGCCGGTGGTGCCTTGCTGGGTCAGGTTGCTGTCGCGATCGATTCCCTTCGGCAGGTACGGCCATTGCCCATTCACGCGGCGGTAGGTGAAGCACTGGTCGGTGGGCAGCGCCATGCCGCCATAGACTTGATATTCCGGTTTGAAGCCCGCTTCCAGAGTATCCTTGCCATTGGCGTAGACGACATGAACGGTCTTGCCGGTGGCATCCCACCTCGATTGCAGCGAGGCGCGGGTGATATGCTGCTGGAAGGCATCGAAGGTCGGATATTCGGTAACATCGCTGGCCTCGATGACAAAACCGCCGTACGCCTGGTCCACGACCGCCGGATCCAGTCCAGCTTGCGCCACCGTCCGGGTCGATTTGTAATTGTACTGGTTGATGGACAATGCCGGCTTCGTCTTACCGCTGTCTTGCATATCCTCCAGATGACCGTCGGTGGAGATGACGACCTCGGCATCGCGACCCAGGTCGGTGGAGGGGAGCGGAATGAGACCGACATAGCTCACCCCATCTTTGATCGTGATGCGCTGGCCGGCTTTCACCGACACCGGATATTGGGTAATGCGCTGTCCATCGAGATAGAGCTCCCAGGTGGGTTGCGGTTGGAAGCAGAACAGCCCGATGGTCGTCTGCAAGCTGGTGGTTTTCGCCGGATCGACCGTATGCAACTGTTCACCTTTGAGGCGCATATCCAGCGGGCTGGACAGCACGATCATGGTGTTTTTGTGCTGCAGGGTAGCCAGGTTGCCGCCGCCCGGGTTCACGCCACCACCGTTTTCCGTGAGCAACTCCGGTATATTATGAGTGTAACGGATCAACAGCGTGCCGGTATCCTGCACGGTCTGCACCGCCGTCGGCACGCGCTTCCATTGCACCTGTACCGGCACGCTTTCCATGCGTGCCACATCGACGCTGGCCATGCCGTAGTGGTGGCCCAGATAACTGCGTTTCCATAACGGAGTTTCCGCGAAATGGCCCCATTCTTTCGCCGTGGTGGTCATCGCGTAAGGCAACGGTTTTTCGTCCACCATATTGGCCACCCATTCGGGCGCCCACGGACCGTTGAGGGTTTGCAGGGCAATGCGTCCGGCGGGCGCGTTAGAGTCGTAATGCGTCATGCCTTCGTCATTTTTATTGCCCACATCGTGCAGCGTGCCGTTATGTGAGAGGGTGTGCATGATATGTTCCAGCCCACCCTGGGTGACCCAGAGAAACGGCATTCCCGTGCGGCCGGAGGGGCTGATAAAGCGTTTAAGGCCCGGATGCCAGCAGGAAGTGAGCTCTTCCACGGACTTCGCCAGGATACTCTGTCCCATCAAGCGGTCGAATTCGGTGGGGCCGAAGTCGGCGAACATCTTCTGCCCGCTCAAGGTGATGGAGAAGTAGTAGTGATCGATCGATTCCTGCGTGGTGCCGTCATTCCAGGCCCACAGGCGAAGCGGCAAATACTCCAATCCGTGGCGGCCATCGGCAATAGCACGCTCGCTGCCGATGATCTCGCCACCCAGCAGCGCCCCCATCGGCGCGGTATGGTTGAAGTTCATCGTGGAGATGACGTAGTTGTAGCCCCCGCGGAAGAAGGACTTCTTCCCGCGCCAGTCTTTCGTTTGATTGTAATAGTCCTGGTTGGTGAGGGATTGCGCATGCGTAAGGGTTTCCGTCGGGCGGTCCGGCATCAACCAGGAGTCCCAATACGTTTTGATTACATCTTGCGCCGGCCCGGGCAGCATGTCTTTATACATGTACCAGAGCAGCAGGTCGTCCTGCACGCTCCAGCCTTTCCAATAGCGCGGCACGGTCGGCATGATATCGCCATTAATGAAGCGGGCATACTGTTTGGGGTCGCCGGATTCCAATTTTTGCGCCCATTCGACCCCGCCGCCGATCTTGCGCAATTCCCGCACGCGCTCCCATTGCCAATCCGGCATCCACGCCGGTTTGACGGCGACATGGCGCTCTGCCAGCGCTTTGATCTCTTCCGGGGTGGGCATCACCGCGGTCGGTTTGCCGCCGGTGCCGTCCTTGCCTAACTGCTCCGCCAGCGTCGTCACCTCGACCGTGGGCAGCGTTCCCACTTTGGTATGCCCGGGCGCGAGGGTAATGATCAGTTTCGGCTCTTTGAAGCTCAGGCCGTGCCCCCCGGTGGGGGTCATCCATTCATACGCGCTCCAATACTCGTCGTAGCGGTGGTCGTAGGTTTCCCATTTACGCAACAGCATCCCCTGCGCATCGAGCAGGGCAAGGCGCGCTTCGAGCGTTTTTCCATACGTGGGCTGGGTAAGCACGGGCGTGACGTCGAGCCGGCCTTCCTGCTGTTTGGTGGACAGTTCGGCAGGACCGAACTGTTGGGGAAAGCGATCGCGCGTCGTGTCGGACGCCCCGTATTTCGCCCAATAGCCTGCACCATTGATCTCCGCGTTGTAGGTAGGCCCCAACGCTTTATCGGCAATCCACGGCTTCCGCAGCACCCAGCCGATGACATGCCATTGCGGCGGGTTGGCCTTCATCGCCGTAATCATGCTCCCCGTGCGGATGATATAGCCCTCCGGCGCCAGTTCGGTACTGGCAAAGGTGAGCGCCACCTCGGCTTTCGCGATGGTATAACCCTCGTTAAGCCTGGCGGCGATCTGCGCCGCGGCGCCGGGAAAGCGCAGCAATACAGAGCGCTGAGCGGCATCCATCGTCGTGGCGCCGGGAAAAGTGCGATCCCACGCCCGTCCATCGATGCCGGCGGTTTGCGCGCCGGTGATCGTCAGCGTCACCGGTTCAGCGGCCAGGCAGGGCACGGTCAGCAAACACCAGAGGGAAAGGACCAGACAAAGGGGAAAGGAACGCATGGAAACGCCTCCTGAACGTTGTATCAATCAGTTAGACTCCGCTGCGACGAAAAGGTTGGGCAGGCTGGGAGAACAGAGTCTGGCGGTAAACTGCCACGGGGCGGGCGAGACGCCCGCGCTCCCAGCGGGTTGAGCGGTTTCGCCGGCGAAGCGTAAATTGGCTTACCGTTCACCCCCACACCGCTTCTCTGCAAAAGGAAGTATCGTTCCAAATGTAGAATCGATAAACTATTCCAGCCAGGTTGGGGGTGCTCATGTTGAAGTTCGGGGTGTTGTTATTGGTCAGTTTGTTGCCGTTGCTCGCGGTCGCGCAGGAGGCGGTGACGGTGACGGTGCCGGCGGAAACCGCGGGGATTAATGGGTTTCGCGTGAATTGGGATAAGCCGTTTCCCGGATCACTGGCGTTCGATGCGGTGCATCGCAGTCTGCTGGTGCGCTTTCCCGGCGCGGCGGAGAAGATCGCCGAGCAGGTGAACAAGCACTACGCCATCGCGAAGGTCGAGCTGGTGCTGCCGTTCAAGGAGACTGAACTATATACCAATCAACCGGGCATCAATCAATATAATCAACGCCTCAGCTTCGGTTGCGACGAACTCTATAAAAAGGTGCAACCGCAATGGCACGCGGTGGCCTGGCCGCTGCGCCAGCCGTGGAGCGCGGATACCAACCTGGGGCCAACCTACAACGCCAGCATCAACGGCGCCGGCTATTGGGGCAAATTCGGCGCGCAGGACGAGAAGACGGACCGTTTCCCGCACCAGTTCGGCCCCACCGAGGTATCCTATCTGAAACCGGAAGGCCGCATGGATCTTTCCGCGCTGCTGGCGGATGCCGGCTATGGCCACACCCTCGCGGAGCGGCTGCGGCGGCTGTCCGATTGCGGGCTGATGCTGAAGAAGTGGGAAGTCTACGACTTCCGTTTCCGCAAGAGCGGTGACGGGGCCTACGAGTGGGGCGTGGCCACCGGGGGACGCGGCATCGTGCTGAATGCGCCATCGTTGGTTATCACCTTCCAACCCGCGCCGAACGTCCCGGCGATCGGCGCGTTGAACACGGCGACCGATATCCCGGCGCTGGCGAAGACGCTGCGGGAGAAGAAGACCGGCGGCGCGCCCACCGCGACCATGCCCAGCCCGGAGGAATTGGCGAAGCTCATCGACCGCTATGCCATCCGCCAACCGGCGTGGATGCCGGCCTGGCAGTGGGCGCGCGTGCAGGAACTGGATAAGCTGGGCGGCGGCTACCGCATGCCCGCCGATCCGGCGAAATTTGCTAAATGGATCGATGAAATCCTTGCCGATCCACCCCGTTACTGGAACGGCTGGGACGTGCCCGACCGTTTGCTCACCTGGTATCTCTATAAAGATGCGCTGCCGGTCCCGGTGCAGGAGCACATCAAAAACTACTGGTCGGCGTGGATCATGCCCGACCGTCCCACCAGCGAGTTGACCCACGCGCAGGCGGTGGAGATCTACTGGCACGGCAAAAACAAATATTACGACGAGACCGGCGACTGGCGCGGCAACTCCACCTTCTTCCGCGACGGCTATTGCTACCAGATGAGCACGATGAACTTCAACCACACCGCGGCGATGGGCGCGCTGTTGGGAGGCAACATCGTCGGTTCCGCATGGGCGATGGAAGACGGCCGGCACGGGCTGGAATACTGGCCGCTGCGCACCTGGTGCTGGTACGACGGCTCTACGCAGGAGTCGGTGGACCATTATTACTTCGGTCTCACCCTCTCCGACCAGAAGATGTTCGCCGACTTCGGCCCCACCCACCTCGACCGCATGATGGGGCAAATCATGCTGGCGAAGTCGGTCGAAGAACTGACCTCCGCCTATCACCCGGCGCTGAAGCGCTTCATCGCCTCCTCCACCCGCACCTCGACGCCGGAGTATCTGCTGGCCACCCAGGATGGCCTGCAACACATCGTGCATACGCTGTCGCACAGCGGCGCGCTGCATGACCTGGGCAACCCGAACGTGCCGGCGAAAGCGCCGGTGATCGGGCAGGACACCCCGCCGGGACGCATCGCCGAGCAGTCGGCTACCGGGCCGTGGGCGCCGGAGTGGGTGGCGAACATGGTGGACGAGAAGCCCATTCCCTACGAGATGACCAACACCTACACCATGTGGGGCGGCCATCGCGCCAATCCGCTCTGGCGGCGCACCTACCTGGGCAAGCATTACGGGCTGGCCAGCACCGACGTCTATGACAGCGTGGTGCCGATATTGGGGCAGTGGCGGCGCGAGGACAAGCCGGTGCAGAACGTGCAGGAGCTGGGCACCATGGTGATGCGCTACGGCGTCAACACCACTCCGCTGGTCAACGCGACCTTTGGCTGGATGCACCCGCTGGGCTGCCAGGCGGCATTGCAGCACAAGAATAAGCTGGTGGTCATCACCAGCCCGTATAATAACGGCTCGGTGAAAGAGCTGGCGAAAGACGGCTTGCGCAGCCTGCAGAGCACCATCGCCTTCTTCAACTACCAGTCGCCGTTGACCTGGGAAATCTATGTGGACGGGCAAAAGGTGACGGCGCTGCCATTTACCTGCAAACAAGGCCAGCGCATCACCATCAAGGATGGCGTAACCTATATCGGCATCATCCCGCTGCCCGCCACCGACCTGGGGCGTTCCGCCGAGGTGACGCTCAGCGTGGGCACGCCGCAGAAGTGGAACGGCGATTGGCAGGCGGCGCTGGTCATCGACTCCTATAACCTGAAGTCGGACACGCCGGTGGCCAATCCCGACTGGACGGCATATGACCGTGCCTACGGCGGCTTTGTCTACGAATTCGGCGACGTGACGGAATACCGCGATTTCGCCGCCTTCCAACGGCATCTGCAAGAGAGCACGCTCACGACGAACTGGGAAGCGGACAAGCTGGCCTATCACGTGGTGTATACCAGCGGCAAGGATGTCATCGAGGTGGGCGCGAAGACGAACTACGAGAGTGGGTCCACCACCAATCTCTTCACCGAGCGCAAAGTAAACGGCGCCTGGCCCTACCTGCCGAAAGGCATCGAGCGCGATACCACCCTCACCCAGCAGGGAACGACCGGCAAATTGCTGAAAAACGGCGCGACCCTCACCACCGAGCCGGGCCGGATGGCCTATCTGCAAACCGAGCCCATCTCCGACACCTACGCCGGCTTCAACGCCTTGCCCGATCCCAGCTTCTTCCGGCTGGAAGCGCCTGGTGGGGTGGTCGTCACCGCCGATGGCCGCCTGGGATTGGCGCGCATCATAGTATGTCCGAAAGATGGCCGCATCCAACTCGATCACGAGATCAAAGCCGACCAGACCGGCAGCGACATCGCCACCGCGTTGGTGGTCTTTGGCTTGAAAAGCAAACCGGTGGTCGAGCGCAACGGCAGCGTCCGCACGGACAGCGTGGCGGCGACGGTCGAGGGGAAATCCGCCTGGTTGATTCCCCTGACCGACGGCCTTGCGCCCGCTGTGCTGCAAGCCGTTCCCGCGCGTTTTACGCATGCGCAGGCCGTCTTCACCATGGACAATCGACCGGACACCAGCCAGACGATGCTCAAGGACTGGAAACTCGTCGGTCCCTTCGATAACGCCAACGGCAACGGCTTCGACGCCGTCTACGGACCCGAAAAGGACGTTACCCTCGCCGCCTATCCCGGCCTGGGTGGCAAAGCAGTCAGTTGGCAGCGGGTGAAGAGCGCGGCGCCGTTGGGTGCGGGCAGCATCAACCCGCTCAACCGCTTCGGGGTCAATGAAAATGCCTGCGCCTACGCGCTGACGAAAATCGTTTCCGACCGCGAGCGGAATGTCACCCTGTTCACCGGCAGCGACGATACCATCACCGTGTGGGTGAATGGTAAAAAAGTGCTGGCCAAAAACCTTTCCCGCGCCGCGGTCCCGGACAGCGACCACGCCGACATCACCCTGAAAAAAGGCGAGAATATCCTGCTGGTCAAAGTCTGCCAGAACGGCGGCGGCTGGGAATTCTACCTCCGCCTGGGCGATGAGTTCGGCCTGCCGGTGAGCGGGTTGACGTATGGGGTGGGGGAGTAAAGAGCTTGCGTCTATGGGCCGCCGGCATCCCTGCCGGCGCTCCCGTAGCGAATAGTCTCCTCGTATTGCTGATTGGTTCGTTATATAGGCGGTGACCGTTCCAGCCTCTCTGGCGCGCGAGCGTCCTCGCGAGCACCGGGGGGATATTCGACCTGCTCGCGGGGACGCTCGCGCGCCAGAGATACCTCAACGGTAATGAACACAGTTTTTACGGCAACCGCACCATATACGCCTGCAACGTGCCTGACTCATCGGAATTGAAGAATCCCTTTCGCCCGTCCGGGGAGAGGAAGGGGTGGATGTGGCAGTTGGGTTGCCAGCTTGCGCGGGGGGAGAGCAGGTAGGTGAACTCCGCGATGGGCGTTTCCGCGCCCGCGGGCAGCGCTGCCAGGTAGAGACTGCCGCCGTTATCGTTTTGCCCGGAATCGGTGATCAGGCGCGCGCCGGCGCTGTCGGTGGCGAAGTGGTAAAACTGCGGGTTCGGGAAGTGCCGGCTGAGTTCGATCCGGGTGCTTTCCGGGGTGGCGATGCCGTGGTGATCGAGGAAGGGGGCGGCGTCGCCGGCGATGAGTTGGCATTCCCGGGTGGAACTCACCCAGGTCGAGGTGATCGCGCGCTGACTGCTCCCCAGCCAGCACTGATGGCCCTGGCAATATTCTTCCCCGTTGCGTCCCCACGGCAGGTTGCGGAAATGCATGCCGTCGTCGCGGATGACGTGAATATCCGCCCCGGCCCCGCTGACGAGGGTGAGAATCTCCCCCGTCGCGCTGCAGTAGCTACCATGGTTCTCCTGGATCAGGATATCGTGGGCGGCGTCCGCGTCGCGCGAGCGGCAATACTGCGGATGCATGTTGCACCAGGTGGGCCCGGCGACCACGAGTCGCACTTCCGCGCGCGGCAGATCGAAGACCAGCAATCCCCACGGCGCCCCCTCGCTCACCCCGTCACCCAGGAAGCAGGACAGCGCCAACCGGTTGCCGTCGGATGAGATGGTCGACAACGGATAGAGCTGGCTGGGGCGGAAATGCGTGCCGGGCAACGGGCTATCGATGACGAGTACGGTTTCGCGCGCGCTGCCGTCCAGCTTCACCCGTTTCAGCGTCACGCGCCCGACGCCGGGGGTGGATTCATCGATGAAATAATACACAGTGGCGCCGTCCGGAGTCACCGAAGGCGCGGTCGCCCCGACTTCGGTGGTCAAATCGGTCAAGGCGCCGTCATTTTCCAGGTCGCAGACCTGGTAGCGGTGCCGTGGATCGGTCCGGTCGCTGTCGTGGGCATGCGCCGAACGGTGCAGCAGGAAACGGCGTGAATCCGGGGTAAACACCTGCGCTTCCATATAGAGGTGGCAGGAAGGCAGCGCGGGGTCATTCGTCAATTGGAACACCTCGACACCGCCGGGAGTGCGGGCGTCGCAGAGATCGGGACGTGGAATCATGTGGTCTCCTTTTTCGGCAATAAGTTGCCAGTGTATGACCAGCGTAAATTTGCCACTGCTTGCCTGGGAGGGCGAGACTCCGTTCGAGCCCAATTATTGCCGTTGCGTGATACTCTTCACGGGGCTCGAACGGAGTCTCGCCCTCCCGATTCAGCAGCACCGTATATTTATGCTGCTCGTACTCTAGCAGAAGCTATTTCCCTTTCAGATATTTCGCCCGATACTGGACCACCAGATCCTGAAACGGCTTGGGATAACAATGACCCTCCCATGGTGAGACCCCGAGAGCCTTATCGCTGGGAAGATACGCATAAGCCGCGATGATGCCGGGGGCAGGACTCAGGCCATAGTCACGCAGGCCCAGGCCGATGACGACCGGACACCGAACAATCGGCGCGAAATTTACCATGTCGAAGTAGGCCAGGACGTTCGTGTTCCATTCCGCGCGCGACATGCCTGCCGGACATTTCGCCATATACGGCGCGCCCCAGCCGGCATAGCCGTTGTTCGGCCAACTGATGCCGGCGCTGGTCGGCACATGGATGGTCACCAACGCAATCCGTGGATCGAGTGCCGCGGCCGCGAAGGCGGCCGGCCCGGTACGGCTGGCGCCTACGGCGACTATACGCCGGGGATCCACTTTCTCCCGGGTGAGCAGCACATCCACGCAGCGCACGTGATCCGCATAGACGTGGCGAAATTCCGCCGTGTCCCGGCTTTCCATGCCGGTGCGATACAGCCCGTCTTCGTAGAGTTTCATGGTCAGCGACACGACATCGGTCGTCGCGTCCGGGGTGGGAACGGGCCAGTCGTAGTTGCGGACGACCGCGCCGAATTGGGACGGATATTTCCCCGGAACTGTCGGTTCGACCAGCCACCCTTCGACGCGACGTCCGCCGAGAGTGGAAAAGGAGACCTTCGACACAGTCAGGTGCGTATTGCTCAATTCCGGTGCCGGGGTGATTGCCAGGTCCAGCGGTCGGTGACGCATCTCCCGCAGCGTGGCCTCCCAGAAGGCCGTGAAGTCTTGCGGGCGGGTGAGGGGAGGACGGTAGTGTTCGGCGTCGTAGACGAACACCAGATCTTTGGTCAGCACCACTTCCTCGCCGCTTTTCAGGTTCAGCAGCGTTTTGCTGACCAGCGGTTGCGTAAAACTCGCCTGCCAAGTGACCGTCGCCTCACCTTTGGCGGGTGTCTGCACCGGCACGGTGAAGGTTTGCGTCGGCTGCACCCCGGCATGATCGGTGACGAGGATGGTGAGGGTGCCGGTGAAATCCTTGTTGGCGCGATTACGCAGCGTAATGGCGAATTTCACCTGCTCCCCGGCGCGGAAGAGATGGTCGGCCTGTCCGCCGGTGATCGCCAGGATATCCAGATTTTGCACCCACCCGCTGTGCTTGCTGATCCGCAAGTGTGCTTCGCTTTTGCCGGGATTGACGCCGATATAGGCACCGCTGACCATATCGGGGGTGCCGAATCCCGCGCCGACCCAGTGATAATGCGTGAAAAAGGTCGGGGTAAAGGTGAGTTGATAGCCGTTACTCGCTAATACGCCGGCGGTGGGCCCGCTTTCGCTAAGCGGCGTTACCGCTGCATTCGGCGCGACGATATGGGTGATCGTGCCGCGTTTGAAATGGAAGGTCCACTGCGTATGCTCGTGCACATCGAACAGGAAATCCAGTCCATCGGAATTGAAGCGATAGCTGACTTCGCGTCCCTCGCCGCGGGCGACCACCATATTCGCTTCGATGGTGAGGTGGGGTACCGGTAGAAACGTGCGGCTGTCCGCACCCCCGATGAAGCTGGCGCCGATTCCTTTGGGATTGACATCCGCCTGCGAAAGCATCTCCACCCCTTGCACCTGTAGCGACAGCAGGCGGCCCTGGTTATCGATGAGCGCGGTATACAGTGCGTTCGCGAAGCGGAAGCTCCCGTCAGCCTGCCGAGTGAGCCCGGACTCAGGCGTCTCCCCTTGCGCCCAGGTTGCGATCGAAAGGAAGCATAACATGCCCAGTGTGAGCAGCAGCGAGAGCACCAGTCGGCAGCGTGGCATCATATTCATCAGGACCTTCCAGTTGGATTCACCGCTCTTCTTCCCTGGATATTCAGCGGTAAATATGAGTATACCGATATTGTACTTCGTCTGCAATACCGTATGCCCGGAATAATGGGACGCGCAGATGTAATCACATTTGCACCCATTTTTGTACTTGACCTATACCGGCGCTAACGAGCATAATAATTCTGAAGTGAACGTCGTCAAATCTGTTATTGGTGGATAACCATGCAGCCATCCAAAGAACAACTGGATGATTTAATCGAACGGGTGATCGAAGCCGTACATCCGTTACGGATTCTCCTCTTTGGCTCGACCGCACGCGGTGAGGCAGGACGTTTCAGTGATATCGATCTACTGATTATTATGCCCGACGGCAGTCATCGGCGTAGATCGGCACAACTCATCTATCGCCATCTGTTGGGTTTCGTGCTACCGGTCGATGTGGTGGTTGCCACACCAGCGGATATTGAGAAATACAAAGACTCCCCTGGTCTCATCTATCGGGAAGCATTGCGCGAAGGCAGGGAACTGTATGCCGCCTGAAGCACAGAATGCCGATGTGCCATCAATATGGATGGATAACGCCCGTGCCGATTTGGCGCTCGCTCGCATTCCGCTGCCGGAAGGTGTGCAATTCGAACAGCTTTGCTTTCATGCCCAGCAGGCCGCGGAGAAAAGCATGAAGGCCGTGCTATTACATCGCCATGTCGATTTTCCTTTTACTCACAACCTGCAAGTATTGCTGAACCTGCTACAAGGAAGCATGTCAATCCCTGACGAACTGCGGGAAGTCATCGATCTGAATCCTTATGCGGTTAGTACCAGATATCCCGGAGAAACTGAGCCCGTCACGGAAAATGATTATCTGGATGCAATTCGCCTGGCAACTCTGGCAGTGCGATGGGCTGAGTCTACCATTGAAACAACCTGAAAGCATTAATCTTCATGCCTGTACCATTTAGCTATCATGCTAAAACGATCCTCTCATAAAACCCTGTTTTAGAAAAATTAGGACTTTCGCTTCACGATGCGCGCAGGCTCCGACGGAGCGTCGCCCTCCCGATTGGCGCGCATCGTGAAGCGAAAGTCCTAAAAATTATTCACCGTCTCCGTAAAGCCTCCGATATCGGCAGGATCATCACCCCACAGGCCGAATCTAGACAACTGGTTCATATCCTCCCGCAGCCAACCCCTGCCCGAACCGAGGTAGACGCATGACGAAAAGGCAGCACGCATTGCAGCAGACCGCGCGACCCCAGCAACGGCGACCACCGGCGCCGCCGGCGGGCGATTTGCCGGTGCGGAACTTTTCGCTGGGGGAGATCCTCTCCCGGCTGCAGCCTATTCTCAGGCCCTTTCGGTTTCAGATGATCTGGGTGGTGGCCTGCATTGTGCTGGTGTCCGTCGCCGTGGCCGCCATGCCGCTATTTACCAAGTACGTGATCGATGTGGCCATTCCGCAACGCTCGCTGAAGTTGGCGGCGGGCGCGATGGGGATTTTCGTGCTGGTCCAGTTCACGCGGATGCTGCTCTGGTACATCGCCCAACTCCGCGTATTGTGGATCAAGGAAAAAGTGCTGTTTGAACTCCGCACGGTGGTCTTTGCCCACCTGCAGCAGCTCGGTTTGCGCTTTCACGGCCAGTATGCCCCGTCGTTCCTCTACGACCGCATTTTCAACCAGTCGCTCAACGGCACGGCCGGATTTCTGATGGTGTTTTTCCAGCAGGTGATGGTCTATCTGCCGGGCATGCTGTTCAGTCTGGGGTTCTGCCTGTATCTGAGTCGCAGCATGACGCTGGTCATCGTCGTCGGCGCGGTGGGGTATGTGGTGGCCGCCCGGTTGATGTCGCCGCGCATCTATCATAAGACCAAAGCCTGGATGGATGTCTCCAACGAGATCGCCCGCGATATCACCGATAAACTTCGCGGCACCAAAACCATCCAGTCCTTCGCGATGGAAGAGCGCATTCAGGAAGAATTTGAAGATCGTCTCTGGCCGATGCAGCTCAAGTGTATGGACGGCCAGATCGAGGCGATGCGGCTGAGTTTCGTCACCGAAGGATTGAACTATCTGATCACCGCCGCGGTGCTTATCGTCGGCGTGTATGCCATTCTGCAGTGGCACCTGGCGGTCGGCACGCTGGTCGCCTTCGTCGCCTACGAGGCCATGCTGGTCAGCATGGTGCAGGCGCTGGTGAATTCCTACGGGCAGTTCATGACCATGCGCGTCGGGTTCGATCAGCTCTATACCGTGCTGGAAACCCGCAGCACGGTGAAGGAAAACCCGGAGGCAAAACTGCCCGCGCCGTTGCGGGGAACGCTCGCGTTTGAAAAGGTCACCTTTGGCTACGAGCAGAAGCCGATTCTCCACGAAATGAGTTTCTCCGTGCCCTTTGGCCAGACCGTCGCGCTGGTGGGCCGCAGTGGCTCGGGGAAAACGACGGTGGCCAACCTGCTCATGCGCTTCTTCGATCCCGAACAGGGCCGGATCACCCTGGATGGCGTGGCGGTGCGCGAGTTGCCGTTGCGACCGTACCGCGCTCTGTTCGGCGTCGTGCATCAGGATCCATTCCTCTTCAACGAAACGATCGAGGCGAATCTTCGCTATGTGAATCCCGCTGCCAGCGAGGAAGACCTCTGGGAGGTATTGACGCGAGCGCAAGCCGCCGATTTCGTCCGCCAGCTTCCCGATGGACTCCAATACCAGGTGGGCGAGGGTGGGGGCAGGCTGTCCGGCGGGCAGCGCCAGCGCCTGGCCATCGCCCGCTGCCTGCTCAATGATCCGCGCTTCCTCATTCTCGACGAAGCGACCAGCGCGCTGGACAGCGAGACCGAGGCGGCGGTCCATCATGCCTTCGAGGAACTATTCGCCGGCCGCACCGTCTTCATTATCGCCCACCGCCTCGGTACCATCCGCCGTGCCAATCGCGTGCTGGTGCTGGATGAAGGCCGCCTGGTCGAGGAAGGCAACTATGAATCGCTGCTTGCGCAGGACGGCGTATTCCGCCGTTTGCATACCATCGCCACCTCCGGCAGCCTGACCGGCGGTAGGAAGCGGGAGGCGGGGTTTGCATAATTTGTAACGGTTCTGGTATCTCTGGCGCGCGAGCGTCCCCGCGAGCACTCCGGTGGTTTCGATACGACCCTCCGTAGTCTACTCAACCACCGAGTGCTCGCGAGGACGCTCGCGCGCCAGAGATACCTGAACCGTTACCATAATTTATTACAGCAGAGGACGCAGGGGAGATAATAGCGGGAAGCGTTTGCAGAAAGCTGAATGGCTACCTCATACCTGGCAAGGGCAAGCGCAAGTTCGGTAGGATATTTCGCCGCCGGCATTGAACTGGAACTTCAGTAGTCCAACACGCGAAGCGAGGGGTGAAAATGTTCAAACATATGGCAATGTGGACGTGGCCGGATGCCGTGCTGGGAGAAGCCCCGGAACGGATCGTCGAGCGGCTGCGGGCAGCACATATCGACATCATTATTCCTTACCTGCCGTTGCGGGCGGAGCAAGCGCAACGTGCGGTGTTTGAGGATCGCCTGTTGGCGCTGACGGAAGAGGCACATCGGCAGGGGCTGCAGGTGATCGGCTGTTTTGATGAGATGGGCACCTACGACGCGATGCCGGCGAAGGATTACTGCCAGGTGCGCCAGGACGGTGAGCGGCAGAACCTGCTCTGCCCCGCCCATCCCGGCGCGCGCGAGTATCTACTCGGAGAGTTGGACCGCGTGTTGGGCAAATTCCCCTTCGATGGGATGAACCTGGAGGACAGTTACGTCTATAATTCCACCACCGTCTATGATCCGGCGCATAGCGGCGACGCGGAATTTAAGGTCATTCCCGTCTGCTATTGCGATTACTGCCGTGCGCATGCACCGATCGAGCAACCGGAGTGGCAGCAGTGGAAGTGCGAGCGGATGACCGAGTTGATCGCCGCCGAATCCCACCTCATCCACTCCCGCCGACCCGGCCTGGCCTTTTCCGTGGCGGCGCGCATGCCGTATGCCCGCGACGATTTTTATGCGCCATATCAGCAGGAGATTCCGTATTACAGCGGGTGGCAATTCTGCCAGGCGCGCGATGGGCTGGCCGCCGATTGGGTAGAGTGGATGCGCCGCGGCCTCATTCAGTACGCCTGCCCGATGTCGTATTTTCACGATACACGGTTGGTGGAGTTGCACACGCTGGAGTGCCAGTCGCGCGTGCCGAACGCGCGTGAAACCATCTGGATGGGCCTCGGTCTGGATGTCATCACCGCCGAATACGCCCAGGGATATCGCGACCACCCGGATCCGAACGACATTTACAAAGACACCTTCAAAAACGACGCCGCGGCGATTCGGCAGCAACTGAAGATGCAAGCGCGGCTGGGTCAGCAGCAAGTGGTGTTCTTCTCGCACGCGTTTTTGAAAGATGAGCACATTCCGGTGATGGCGGAATTTCGTTAAATGAAAATCGATTATCTGGAGGACGGTGCAGACGATTGCCCATTGATTCGGCTGTATGCCTTTCAGCCATTCGAAGCGGAATGTCTTCGGCGGATCTTTGAAAGGCTGGCGGAAGGCTCCCAGACGCAAGTGCGCCTGGAAGACGTTCTCGCTGTCGAAGCCATGGATAGCACGCGCCTAACCATGATCGTGGGTAATGAGGACAAGGGGATCGATAAAGTCGGCGACCACAGTTTTGTGTTAACCCTCACGCTGCCGGCATGGCAACAGGTCGCGGAACTGACCGCGCCGTTTGGGGTGGAAAAAGCGGGTTTCCAGTGGTTGTCCACGGAGAGTGAGATCAGCTTATTGTTGTCATCGGATGGGCATTGGTGATGACAATGATTGAAGGAATTTCAGTATCCGCTTGAGTTATGCTTCCGCTGTATCACCTACCAGAAAACCGATTGGTCGATATACATGCCGTTACCGCATTTCCTGACATAGAAATGGCCTCGCGGCATGATTGCTGTCGTTGAGGTGATCGGTTAAGATACAGGCGGTTTCAGGCGATGGGTGCAAGTATGGCGTTATCGATTCCCTTTTTTGATGCCACGAAACATTTTGGTTGCAGTGCCGCCCAACGGTCGGATTTCTTCACGGCTACCGACACCGGATTTATTGGAATATACCGGACAATTCGCGCGCTACGGCGATAATTTGTAAAATGAGGAAACCAACATGTCCACGAACGATACCGTCATGACCTCCCGTGAGCGGGTACAGGCTGCCATGCGACGACAACCTGTCGATCACCTTCCGCTGTGCGTCGATACGTTGTGCCACGGCGGCGTCAGGTTTGTGACAGAACGCTTGCCGGACAGGTTCGAGCGGGCGACGTACTATCAGCGGCTTGGGCTGGACACCGGAGTGACGCTGGAGTCGCCGTTGTGCTCTCCGTCGCATAACCCTGCGGTCACGTTCAAGGAGTGGTGTGAGCGCTCGCCGAACGAGGCGTATCCTTTGCTATACCGGGAGTACCAAACAGCGCGGGGCAACCTTCGGCAGATTGTTCGCAAAACGGATGATTACCGCGGTGACGAGATTGTCACCATGTTCTCCGACTTCAACGTGCCGGCCGGCCGTTCACTGCGGTACCTGGTCGAAACCGAGGACGACCTCGACAAGCTGGAATGTCTCCTGTGCCCATTATCAGGTCAGGCCTTGCTGGAATATCGCGAGGACGCGGAACAAGCAAAGCGGTTCTGTGACGAACACCACCTGACACTGGCCGCCTACCAGTTGGGAATTGGCGATCCGCTGATCTGGATGTCCGGTGTCGAGCGTATCCTGGAAATTGCGCTGGAGGAGAAGGCGTTCTTACAGCGGTACGTGGAGTTGGTCGCGGCCTGGCAGCGCCAGGCGTTGCAGATCGCCCTGGAAGCCGGCGCCCAGCACGTGGTCCGTCGGGGCATCTACGAAAGCATCGATTTCTGGTCGCCACACCTGTATGAAGAATTCCTGCTTGCGCCGCTGCAGCAAGAAGTGGCGTTGATCCACCAGGCGGGTGCGACCGTGGATTACGTCATGCTTTCCGGCTACATGCCGATCCTGGATGCGATCAAGCGATCCGGTGTCGATATGCTGTCCAACCTCGATCCCCATGCCGGCGTCACCGATCTCCGCGCCATTCGCACGGCCATCGGTGACGCGGTGACGCTGTGCGGTGGCTTGAATAACTACCATGTGCTGGAGAGTGGCACGGAGGATGACGTGCGCCGCGCCGTGCACGAAGCGATTGCCGCCTTCACGCCATCGACGGGATGCATCCTGGCGCCGTCTGACTGGATCGGGTACGAGGATCACCATGGTGATAACACATCACGTATCGAGCGGAATTTCCGTGCCATGGTCGACACCTGGCGTGAAGCGACCGGGGCATAAACTGTTGCCCAACGAAAGCAATTTCTTGTTCCTGATTGTACGACCGATGATATCCTGTGAGGGTGTGAGCAATGTCGTTTGGAAGGGTGTGAGCGCAGTGAGCCCCGCGAGTGAGAGGCTACCCGGCGGGGCTCGCTGCGCTCACACCCTTCCAAACCATGCAGACTCCCAGACTCCCAGACTCCCACATCATGCGACTGCTTGCTTATAATGCTTCAGTTCATTTCCCCGCCGCCCACCACGGTGACCACCCTTTCATCCCATTGGGAAGAAGAAGGTGCTGGTTGTTGCCGTCGATGTTGATGACCATCAGTTCGCTTTCATACAACGGTCCGGATTGGTAGACGATGGTCTGGCCATCCGGGCTGAAGGTGGGGCGTGAAGCGGGGCGTTGGTCTTCGGTGAGGGTAAACAGGCCAGTGCCGTCGCTGTTCATCACGCTCACCTGCGACTTTTCATTGATGAAGACGATGAATTTTCCGTCGGCGCTGTAGGCGGCTTCGGTGCCGTGGAAGGCGTCTTTGGACAGGCAAATTTCATCGCTGCCGTCGAGCTTCATGGTGTAGATATTCCAGACCCCGGCGCGGTAGGAGGTGAAAAGGATGCGGGTGCCATCCGGACTGAAGGTCGCGTCGCGGCAATGATCCCGGGTATTTTCCCGTTTCGTTAACCGCGTTTCGCCGCTGCCGTCGGCATTTACCCGATAAATTTCGCAGTGTCCGTCGCGCAGCGAGTGAAAGAGCACCAGCTTCCCGTCCGGGCTCACCGCTGAGGAGTAGTTATTGCCCTCTGTCGTCAACTGCTTTTTCCCGCCGCCATCCGGCTTGACGATGAATACCTGCGTGCCGTGCGCGGTATCCGCGCTGTAAACCACCGCGTTACCGCGACGATTGCCGCCGGCGAGAAAGCAATTGAAGGGAGGATGAATTTCATTCGGGAGAAGCAAACGTGTGTGTTTGCCGTCGGGGCTCACCGCGAAAATCGCTTCGCGCCAATTCTGCAGCGAGGTGAAATAGATCAATGACTCCGGCGTCGCGGCCCAAAGCTGGGTGGCAAAGAGCAGCGCCAGCAACAACCCTCCGAGGCGTAAAAACATCGGTGTATCCTCCAATTTACCGTGATGGCTCAGCGCAGAGACGCAAGATAATTTAAGGCAACCGGCTCGGAATGTCAAGAGAGATTAGCGGTTATTAGCGTTTATCCCGGTGTAGCGGAAACAGGGTTGTTCGCGTAAAATAGCTGTGGTAGGGGAAGGGCTTCGTCTCATTGGTTCGCCATGGTGGATGAGTGAGAGAGGGGGCAACATGACGAAAATCAGACCCAGCGGTGGCTATCGTGATTTACGCAGCTTTCAGGCAGCTACTGTCATTTACGATGCCACCTACTGGTTTTGCGAGCGCTTTTTGGATGCACGATCGCGAATGAGCGACCAAATGGTGCAGGCTGCACGCAGTGGCCGGCAGAATATCGCCGAAGGGAGTCGCGCTTCCGCAACTTCTTCGCAAACCGAGCTCCGGCTAGTCAATGTCGCTCGATCCAGCCTGGAGGAATTGCTGCTAGATTACGAAGATTTTTTACGGCACCGTCATCTGCCCAAGTGGGCATCTGATGCTCCCGAAGCATTGGCTGTTCGCCGGATAGGACAGCAAAATCCGACTGATCCGTCTGATATGACGGATGAACAACGCTATGCGCGCTATTCCAAGTGGCTCAATCACGAGAATCCTGCGATAAGAGCAAATGCCTTGCTGTGTCTGATCAACCAGACTAACTACCTGCTCGACAAGCAAATTGCCGCGTTGGAGACGCAGTTTATCGAAGATGGCGGCTACAGCGAAACACTTGCCGCCGCACGCCTTGCCGAACGCACTCGCCAGAAGACCAATCATCCGTCGGATTCGTCGGATCGGACGGATATTATTCCTGTATGTCCCGAGTGTGGCAAGGCCATGGTGCTGCGTACCGCGCAAAAGGGCAAGAGTGCCGGGAAACAATTCTGGGGTTGCTCCGGCTATCCCGACTGCATAGGTCTGGTAGACTGTTAAAATCCGTCTGATCCGACCGATTCGACCGATCATAATCAAATTGTAAAGGAGTGAACCAATGCAACCACCGGATTTCAGCCAATTAGCCGGCCCCGGGATCAACGTGCGCCTGTTCGGGGCGAAGGGTGATAACGTGACCGATGATACGGCGGCCATTCAACAGGCGATCGACACCGCCGCGCCGATGGAAGGGGCGGTGTGGTTTCCGCCCGGGCAATATCGCTGCGGCATGCTGCAACTGCGCGATTCCGTCGCGCTGGTGGGCACGCCCACCTGGTCGTATCGCCGGTTTGGTGGGACGGTGCTCCATCTGAACGACGCGACGGCGACTTGCCTGGTGAACCTCACCGGCACCATCGGTGCGCGCGTATCAGGACTGGGACTGGATGGCGGCAACCTGGGGGAGAACGTGCATGGCATCTACCTCAACGGTGAGGGGCATAACGAAGAGGATACGCTGGTAATCGAGAACTGCCGGGTCTCCCTGTTCAGCGGCGACGGGGCACATCTGGAAAAGGTGTGGGGATTCACCGTCCGCGACAATATGTTTCATTGCAACGGCGGCGACGGGGTGGGCATCACACAATGGGACGGCTGGGTGCATGACAATATCATGATCGCCAATCGCAAATTTGGCTTCGCCGCGCGCGGGGCAAATGCGGCGGTCACCATCACCAGCAACCGCATCGAGTGGAACTATCTCGGGGGTATTTTGCTGGAAGGCGGCACGCATTACAACGTCACCGGCAACTTTATCGACCGCTCCGGCGGGCCCGCGCTATTGCTGCGCGGCGCGAAGGACGCGTCGGATCCGCGCTGGTTGCCCGGCACGGTGGCCATCACCGGGAATATCTTCAATCGGAGCGGCGCACAGGTCGCCCTCGGCACCCCGGAAAGCAGCCATGTCTGGCTGGAGGACGTGCACGGCGTCGCTTGCACGGGGAACGTGTGCTGCTACGGGACCAATGACGATGGCGGTGGGCAGGCGTCTCCCAGCTACGGCATGGTCCTCGGCGGTCTGCGCAACTGCGTGGTTGCCGGCAATACGCTGAATAACGCGGCGCTGCAACAATTAATCCTGGACAAGGGCGCACACGATGACGCCACCGTCATCCGCGATAATCCCGGCAATGTTCTGGTGGCGACTCAGCTTGGGTAAGGCCTGTGTATTAATGATCCGTCCGATCAACTGAGGGTCCCTATAACCGTTCAGGCCCTCTGGCGCGCGAGCGTCCTCGCGAGCACTTCGGTGGTTTCGATACGACCATCCGTGGTCTACTCAACCACCGGAGTGCTCGCGAGGACGCTCGCGCGCCAGAGCGACGGAAGTGCTCACAAGGACGCTCGCGCGCCAGGATAGCCTACACGGTTACAGGTCCCTTGACCGCCCAGCGCAATTTCGCCGAAGAGGCGCGGGGATTGGTGTGGCGCTCCTCGGGGGTGGGACGAAGGACGGCGGGGGCAATCGCAGCATAGTGACCGCGCGCAAGGCCATCCTCGAAGGCGCGTTTCACGCGGCGGTCTTCGCCGGAGTGGAAGGTGAGGATGGCGGCGCGGCCACCCGGATTGAGGCAGTCTGGGAGGACGTGCAACAGCGTCTCCAGCGCGGAAAACTCCTGGTTGACGGCAATGCGCAGTGCCTGGAAGGTGCGGCGGATGGGATCGTCGCCAGCCTCCGCGCGTGCGGTGGCCGGCAGTTGTCCCAGTGCCGCGCGCACGGCGTCCGCCAGCGCGGTGGTGGTGGTAATGGCGCCGCGGCGGGAGGTGAGGATGCGCGCGATCTCCTCCGCGTAGGGTTCATCGGCATTCTCTCGCAGCAGGCGGGCCAGCTTCTCTTCGCTGATCGTCTCCAGCAGTTTCGCGGCCGGGGCGGCCTTGTCCGGATTCATGCGCAGGTCCAGCGGTCCGTTGCGTTTGAAGGTGAAGCCGCGCGCCGGATTATCCATCTGCATCGAGGAGACGCCGAGGTCGGCGAGGAAGATATCCACCCCGGGTATGCCTTCCTCCACGAGTAAACGCGGCAGCGCGGCAAAATTCGTCCGGCACGCGTGAAAGACCGCGGGGGTGAATCCTTCGGCGCGCAACCGCCGCTCGGCTTTTGGCAATTCCAGCGGATCGACATCGAGCCCGTAGAGCCGTCCACCAGGCGCTATCGCGGTCAACAGCGCCCGCGTGTGCCCGCCAAAGCCTAGCGTGCCGTCCACGGCTATCTCACCCGGTCGCGGCTGCAGCGCCTGCAAAATCTCCGCGACCATGATCGGGCGGTGACTGCCCGCCGGGGTATCCCCGCGCGCCATAACTTTGGCAACCTCGCCGGCATAGTGCTCCGGGTTCAGTTCCTTATATTTCTCAGCGAAGGTCCGCGGATGCGTTCCGCGATAGCGCGCGCGTCGCCGGTGCTCGTTTGTTTCGTCCATCAATAGTCTCCCGGCGAATTATACCGCACACGACAACACGACGGGAACTGGTGATGGAGAAGAAGGAAAGTTGGGAACCGCGGACGATGCGACAGGAGAGTGCCCAGCACAGATCCGCTATGTTCTGGGTTCGTCCGCGGTTCCCAATGCTTGCTGCCACGCTGCAGGATTTCAACCGCAATAGAGGACCCAACTCCATCAGGGTTGAGAAATAAAAAAACCGCTCACCGATATCGTACTTGCAGGTGGTGATATAAGATACCGCTTTGTATATGGAGGCTGCATGGAGAAAGTGGCGGGTACTGTGGAAAATGTGTGGAGATGAAAAAATAAGTAACCGTTCAGGCTATCCTGGCGCGCGAGCGTCCTCGCGAGCACTCCGGTGGTTTCGATACGACCCTCCATAGTCTACTCAACCACCGGAGTGCTCGCGAGGACGCTCGCGCGCCAGGGGGCCTGAACGCTTCCCATGGTTATTTTTTGCCTTTGTCATCCCAGTATCGGTATAAGAAAGCGCAGCGGAGCAAAACCCTATCCTGCTTATCCTAAAAAATATCCTGTGTATCTTGTGAATTCGTCGTCTGCTATCATGTTGCGGTAGTAATACTGAGAGGCCGTCTGAAGCCCGACCACGGCGACCTTTATTCGTCGGGGATGGTCAGGCGAAACCCGACGCCGGGCTCGGTCAGCAGGTATTGCGGCGCCGCCGGCTCCGGCTCGATCTTTCGGCGCAAGTGGCTAATGTGCGAACGGAGGGTCTGGATGTCGCAGGCGGCATCCTCGTCCCACAATTGCTGCATCAGGATCGTGGAAGTGACCACACAATGCAAATTTCTTGCCAGGAACACGAAAATGTCAAATTCAATCGGCGTCAAAGTTAATGGGGTACCTGCCCGCGTAATCTGATGATGCGGGAGATCGATGTGGAAGTCACCGATCTCGAAGGAGGTTTGCACCGGATGCTGTTCGCCAACACGGCGCAGCAAAGCGCGAATACGCGCCATCAACTCGCCGGTCGAGAAGGGCTTCGTCAGATAATCATCCGCGCCCAGATCCAACGCTTGAATTTTATCACGTTCCTGCCCGCGCGCCGACAGGATGAGAATCGGGCCGGTGTACCATCCGCGCGCCTCTCGACAGACCTCCAGCCCGCTCAATTCCGGCAACATCAAATCCAGAATAACCAGCTGTGGGGAGCGGTCGGCGATAATCTCCAGTGCTTGCTGCCCATCAGTGGCCTGCAACACCTGGTAATTGCGCGTCGAGAGGATCGATCGCGTGGCCCGCTGGATCTGTTCGTCATCATCGACAATGAGTATCGTCGCTTCACGTTCTTTACGCATCGGTGGTATCTCGCAGCCGGCTACCTCGTGGAAGTGCCAGGGTGAAGCGCGACCCGTGCGGTGACACCGCTTCTACCCAGATGCGCCCATGGTGGGCACGCATGATTTCGCCGGCGATCGCTAATCCCAGCCCGGTGCCGGTGGGCACGGTTTTGGCACCGGCGCCGCGGTAAAACTTGTCGAAGATCCGCTCACGTTCTTCCGGGGGAATACCCGGTCCGGCGTCTTCGAGCCATACGCAAATCTCCTGCTCGGTCTCGGCAGCGCCCACTCGTATTGGCGAGGGTTCGGGCGCATACGCAAAGGCGTTTTCCAATAGATGGTGAAATACGCGGGTCAATTGGTGAAAATCCGCGTAGAGTTGTGGCAGGTCTTCCGCGACTTGATAGGTAACGCGGGAACGTTGTGCTTTGGGGAAGGCGGTCATCGCCGCCCCAATAATCTCTTGCATCTCATACCAATCGTAATTTGTTTTCCAGGCATCCGCTTGCAAACGCGACAGATCGACCAATGAACTGATGCTATCGGATAACCGTCCCACCGCGTTGCGGATCGTTTCGAGTTCCGGCGCGATCGAGGACGGACGCCAGTTGACATCATGCGCCAGTAGGTTCGTTACGGTGGCATTCAACGCGGCCAGCGGGGTTTTCAATTCATGCGAGACGGAAGAGATCAGCGTGCTCTTCAGTTCATCGACCTCGCGCAACGCCGCGCCGGCAAACGCCGCGGCTTCCAAGCGCTGGCGTTCGAGAAACGAAGCAATCAGATTGGCGACCGCGATCATCAGTTGCACTTCGTGCGGGGTGAAGGTCCTGCCATCCCGGTGCTCGGAAACATACAACACCCCTTCCAGGGTGGTCACCGTCTGCACCGGCAACAAGATGTCGGTCTGTCCGGTGGCGATGGGAAACGGCAACGGTATGTTGAATAATCGCCACGTGCGTGCTGGATTTTTCGACGCCGGGCGGTTATCGGATACCCCTATCGCTTGTTTATGCTCGACAACCCATTGCATGTTGGTCAGAATCTCGGCCGTCACCGGTAGGTTGCGAACTGGTGGTAACCGCCAGGGTATAAATTCGCCGTTCTTATTCTCATGGATAAATAAGATGGCATCCGAAGTATCGACCCGCTCGCACAGGCCCAGCAACATGGTATCGACCATCACTTGGGTCGAAGAAATCGAGACCAGCGAGGTGCTTAGCCGATTCAGCAGTGCGGTTTCACGTTCGCGGGCAATGGCGGTCGCCTCGCGTTCGCGCATCTGTCCGGTCTGGACGCCAATGATAATCCCCACGATGAGGAAGGCGACCAGCGTGATCCAATCCGACAAGTTGGTGGCATATATCGTGCCGGGGGGAATGTCGAAATAATAATTCCACGCCATAAAGGAGGCAATCGCCGCAATGAGGGCCGCGCGGGTGCCGTAGGCGCGGGCGATGAGCGAGATCAGCAGCAGATAGAAGATTGCCCAGCGTTTTGGATCTAAATAGTTGCGTGCGATGAGGAAAATCGTGGTAGCCGCGCACACCGTTACGAACGCGAATATTTCACCGTGCTGTGTGAATTGTCGAAAGAAACGGCGCATAATAATGCATCATAGCATAGTGGTCGCCATGCCGTCTATTTTGCGGGGAAGAATAGACAACAGTCCGTGCCTGGGAAACACGGACTGTTGTTGGTCACGAAGGACAATGATCGCTCTCCGCTTACTGCTTCGTCGTCACCGCTTTTACGGCATCCTTCTTCGTCTTATCGCCCGACGAGGTGCCCGTCACCAGCAATGGGTAGGGGGATTTCGCCACCGCGAGGGTGGTGGGGGTGACGTGGAGCGTATAGAGCGCCATCGCACCGGGCGCGAGCAAGGCTGTTTTGCCGCCGGTAGTGGTGACGGCGGTGGTGATATCCTTCCCGGTGCTGCGATCGACAAATTGGATGGTCCATCCCGAGCCGGCGGGCAATGGGCAGGTCAGGTTGAAGGTGTCCGCGGTATTTCCGGTGTTTTTCACCAGGAACAGGTAATGCACCATGGTACCGCTCACCGGCGTCTGGCTCTTCGTCTGGTTGGTGGCATCCAGGTTCAGGATCCCGAGACCGGTATAGGTGGTTTCGCCATAGTTGCAAATGGCCAGGTCCGGTTGGAAGGCGAGTGGGATGATCGTATACACGGCGCTGGTCACCGGGCTGTCCGTCATGCTGCTCTTGGTCGCATAGGCTTTCAGCGTCGTGGTGGCGGTGAAAGTCAGTGGGACGCTATACATGGCTGACGTGCTGGTCGGCGTGGTGCCATTCGTCGTGTAGCGAATGGTGGCGCCGGCGGTGGCACTGGTGATCGCCACCGTCACTGACTTGCCGGCGATGCTGCTTACGGTGGAGAAGGTCGGCGCGGCCACCGGTTGCGGTATGGTGATGGTATAGACGGCACTGGTTACCGAGCTGTCCGACATCCCGGCCTTCGTCGCATAGGCTTTCAACGTCGTGGTGGCGGTGAAGGTCAGTGGAGTGCTATAGATCGCCGACGTGCTGGTCGGTGCAGTGCCGTTGGTCGTATAGTGAATCGTCGCGCCGGAGGTGGCACAGGCGATCGAGACGCTGACCGAAGTCACGGACGTGCCGGCAGTGGGGGTGAAGGTTGGCGCGGCGACTATCTGCTGCGTCGCGGTACCGGCGGTGCGCACCAAGCGCACGTAGTTATAGATGCGAATCGCGTCACCCTGCGGGCCGTGTCCCTGCGGATAATCCGCCGGGTTGCCGGTTTTGGGATCGCTGCGTTGCGCGCCGGCGCCGTGCACATCCTGCCACACGCTATTCATGTACCCCATCGCGCGGCCAAAGGAGATGTAGTCGGCGTCCGTACCGGCGCCGTTGGAAGCCGCATGGGTGGTACTGCCCCAAACATACGGGTAATCAGTCTGTCCGGCTTCGTTTTTGATTGACGTGCTGGTGAAGAGCGGGTTGATCGCCGCCGAACTCGTCGTATCTGGACTACGGGTATAATCGACGATGCTCTGCAACTCTTTGATGTTGGGTAACCGCCAGTCGTTGTGTCCCAGGAAGTTGGTGGCATTCTTCGTCTGTACCCATGCCAGCGCATCCTGCCAGAGCATCCCCGTGCCACTATCGCTTTTCGTCCACATCAACCCGGTAGCTTTATCGGTAATCGTTTGATCGCCGTTATCGGACAGGCTATTTACACCGTAACTCGTGTTGCCGCGCACACAGATGACGTAGAAGGTTTTTTGCGAACCGCCGTTCATCGTCAGGCCATAACCCTTGATGCGGCCATCGGCGAAGTTCACGCCGAACAACATGTTGCCTTGTTTGCTGTAGGACGAGCCGACATACAGTGTGCTGGAGGCATACTGCGCATCGATCACGCGCTCGCCGGCGGTCTGATCGCCGTAGCCGAATTTGAAATAGTTGGTATCGAGGAACGGCGTTAAACCGGTGGTATCGCCAGACATAAACGTGGGATCGGTTCCCCGGCAATCGAACAGTGAATAGAGTTCTTTGATGGTCGGCAGGCGCCAGTCGCTGAACCCGCCGTATTTTTTGGCATTCAAGGTCGCCGGATACTGCTGGGCTTGCGTGTAGGTGAATTTATCACTGCTGTTGATCACGCTGTCGCCGTTGCTGTCGGACGTGCGCTGCCAGGTCAAGCCGGTTACGTTGTCCGCCACCGTCAACCCGTCGCTGCTAAGGGTAAAGCTGGGCTGGTTGCCGTTAAATTGCGCATCCTGCCCATAAAAGGCCGACCCGGCCGCCGGCGCCGCGATGACCGCGGTGGTGTTATAACAGTTACGCTGATTGGTATCGACAATCGGATACGCGCCGGTGGTCGTTGGGACGCTGTTTACCGTCAGCGTCGCGGCATTCGAGGTTGCGGTGCCGTAGCCATTCGTCACCACGCACCGATAGCTGCCGGCATCGCCGGTCGCCACCGAAGTGAGCGTATAGGAGGCATTGGTCGCGCCGGCAATGGACGCGGTGTTTTTCTGCCAGAGATATTTCAGCGGCGCGGTGCCGGAGGCGACCACGGTAAAGGTGACCGATGCGCCGGGAGCGACGCTCTGCGAGGTTGGTTGCTGGGTGATGGACGGCGCGAGGTTGGTCGTCGCGGCAGTGACGGAAAAGCCGGCGGATTTGGAAAACACCAGCGTGCCGTTCGGGGTCGGGAAGGTGATGGTCACGTCTTTACTCCCGACGACTTCGCTCGCGGAGATCGTAAAGCTGGCGGTCACGGTATATTGGCTGGCATGGGTGACCGCGCTGCCAACGATGCTGCCGATGGCGACACTGGTGGGCATCACGCCCGCCGGCGGCGCCGGCGGTTGGCCGGTACTCAATATAAAGGTGACCAGCACACTGGTCGCCCCCTGTACCGCGGAAGCCGGGCTGACCGTGGTGATCTGGTTGACCGTCTGGCTAAACGCCGTTCCCGCCACCAGACACAGCATAGCGCAGATAGATACTCTTGCGACCCAGTTTTTCGTATTCATGCGCATTCTCCTTTATCGAGAGTAGATACTCTACCATACCAGGCAATTATCACGGGGAGTTGACGGTAACATCGTAGTTCCGTGGCATTTGGGACAGGCTAATACGGTTCAGTTAACAATGAACACCAATCATAATCAGCATCCTGTTGCACGCTTAGCACTGTTTGGAAGCCGACGCCAGTCGCGTCCCGTCACCGCTGATAGCATCACTCGCGAAATCTGGCATCCTGTCAGGAGAACGGTTCGGCATCGGCAACCTTCCCGCGTGAACTGGTGACGGAGCGTGACTGGCGTCGGCTTCCAAACAGTACCAAGCTTACTCCGTGACCCGATAGCAGCAACAGTTACATTTCCGTTGTGAACCGTATTGGGGAAGCAATGAGGGTAGGGGAGAAGCGTGTTGACGTGCACTGGCAGTCAAACGCTCAAACTTCCCTACCCTCAAACTCCCACCCAGCGGAGTTTTAGAACGGTTTCGCCGGGGTGAAGTGCCAGGTGGACGACCAGGTACTTTCCGCGGCGACCCCATTGAGGGTGCCGACGGCTTTCACCCGCCAGTAATAGACGGCCACCGAGATCGACTTGAGTTGATAGGACGTTTTCGTCACGCCCGTGTAGGTGGAGAGATTGCTGGAAAACGCGGAATCGGTGGCAATCTGCACCGTGTAGGACGTGGCGTTGGTTACCGCCTGCCAGGTCAGGGTTACCGGCTGCGCGAGGTTGGTCGCGCCGGAGGCCGGCGAAGTGAGAATCGGCGCGGCAAGTACGGCCGTCGGTGTCGTGCCCACGGTCGTGAAGGACCAGACGGTTGACCAGTCGCTCATCAGCGCAGAGGTCGCGACGGCTTTCACTCGCCAGTAATAGGTGACACCGGCGGCAAGCTGGGACAAGCTTTGCTGTGCCGCGGTGGGATAGAACTGGAGCGTGTTGGCGGACGCGGTGAAGGAATTCGTCGTGGATACCTGCACCAGATAACACGTGGCGCTGGAAATCGCCGACCACACTAGCGTGACTGGACGCGTGACGCTGGTGGCCAGGTTCACCGGCGAAATCAGCGTCGGTACTGCCGGCGGTTTGGGCGCCGGCGGCGCACTCGTGCCGGTAGTGAACGTCCAGACTGCCGACCAGACCAGCGTCGGCGGTGTCGACGGCGTCGCGCCAGTGGTCGCTTTTTCCGGGGTGCAGCCATTCCCACCTATGGCGGCGACGCGCCAATAATACAGGGTTTTCTCCTTCAACTGCGGGAGTTGCTGCTTGGTGCCGGTCGCCACCGGCGCCAGCGTCGTCGCGGTGCTGAACGCGGAGGTTGTCGAGAGTTGCACCTGGTAGCTGGTGGCGCTGGTGACCGCGTTCCACGTCAGCGTGACCGGATTGCCCACGCTGGACGCGCTGTTGGCCGGGGATACCAGCGTTGGCGCAGCCAGCGGCGCGGGCGGCGGCGGTGGTGGCGGCGCATTCGTGCCGGTAGTAAACGACCAGACTGCCGACCAGACCAGCGCCGGCGGTGCCGGTGGAGTCGGTGGAGTTGCGCCCGTGGTCGCTTTTTCCGGGGTGCAGCCATTCCCGGCCATGGCAGCGACGCGCCAATACTGCTTGGTTTTCTCTTTCAACTGGGGGAGTTGCAGCTTGGTGCCGGTTGCCACCGGCGCCATGGTATTGGCGGTGCTGAATGCCGAATCCGTGCTCACCTGCACTTGATACGCGGTGGCGCTGGTGACGGCATTCCACACCAGCGTGACCGGATTGCCCACGCTGGACGCGCTGTTGACCGGGGAGACCAGCGTTGGCGCCGCCAGCGGCGCGGGCGTCGGGGGCAGGATCGCTGCCGCGGTGGTGAAGGTCCGAACCGCCGACCAGTTC
>Ga0073936_10001823_pt1 | contig 32390 bp, 25 predicted proteins | sample AliMusrvi5mmetaG_FD_87041 | JGI IMG/M metagenome (GOLD analysis project Ga0073936, IMG submission 87041) | Freshwater lake bacterial and archeal communities from Alinen Mustajarvi, Finland, to study Microbial Dark Matter (Phase II) - Alinen... | ecosystem: Environmental > Aquatic > Freshwater >...
CCTGGAATTATAAGGAAAACTTCACCTCTCCCGCTTGTTGAGCGAGATCCAGCACCAACTCCCCCACCGGACTTTACCAGCTATTGTACCTTCATGATAGGCAGGCTTGCCGAAAGGACTCGAAGCATCGGGTAAATTCCGGCGACTATTTTCCCCCGCAGATGGTCATCAATTACTTTCTCATTAAGAGCAGCATACGCCTTATGGGTGCAACCAGTGCATGTCCCCTTCGGCTTAACGCAGACGGGTTTCCATTCATTCAGACAGGAGGGAGAATACCCAGACGTTCCTTTTTTCTTGTTTTCCCATCTCCTGGCGTAAACATCGTCCCGCCCTTTGAAAAGCGACATGAACAGCCTGATTTTTTTTCCTTCGTCAGCATTCTTGCTCATGCCTGGAGGCGAAACTTCAGCAGCTTGCGGAGCGATTATTTCAAATTCGGATGTTTTCCCGGGAATTTCATCACCCGAATACCGCACCTCCGCAATAACCAACCGTGCCTTCAGATCTCTGATTTCCTCTTTCAAGTTACTGTTCTCAATCAATAACACCTGACACTTCTCAGCCAGCTCTGAAATTGAAATAGAATCTTCAATTTTCACATTGAGACCTCTTGCATTTTCCGTCTGAAACGCAGGGATTAAAACTCTTCAAGAACAAGTTTTATGGACATTGCCAGCAGGAAAGCTCATAGGGCCAGATAAAGACATCGCATGACAAGTTCGATATGGCAATCGGCAGATAAACACTGCCGCCGATATCTATCGGAGAGTGAAAACGATATCCTTATGGGCGTATAATGTCAATTATAGCGATCGGTATCATGTAGCCTACCACGAGATAACGATACAGATTCCGCACAGCGTTTCGGTAGCGGTTCCCAGAGACTCGCGGCGACCATCGATTGACTATCCGCCACTCCTCGTTCACCGATTCTCCGATCGGGCATATCTCGCTGGATTCGAGGAACATCAAATCGACGGCATATCCGTCAAAATTTACAGTCCTGAAAAAACGCTCGCCGACTGTTTCAAATTTCGCAACAAAATCGGTATGGACGTGGTACTGGAAGCCCTGAAACTCTATAGAACTCGCAAGAAGTTCAATCACGAGAGGCTACTCATATACGCAAGGATTTGCAGAGTCGAAAAGGTGATGCGCCCCTACCTGGAAGCGAGTGTATGAAACCCACAAGGAATGTACCGGCATCTGTTCGGCAACGACTCCTCAATCATGCCAAGAATGATAAAAGGCCATTTAATGAGCTGCTATATTACGCTATGGAGCGGTTTTTGTACTGCCTCTCCCGTCAACCCATGCCGACTGCTTCATTCTCAAGGGCGCGTTGAGCAAGCTAAACAAACGATTTTTCAATTCCAACGTCATCATCACAATATCTGTGGCCAAAATTGTGTCCAAAAATCGTGATGAACTGTGACTTGTAATTATTATGAGTGATATCCAACCTGGAAAGGTGATCTACAGAAAAGCTTTTAATAATATATTCTTAGATCACTTAAAATCATTTTGTATCTCATATTGACATCTGCTTGCACATGGGTTCGACTCCCGCCGCCTCCACCATTTGGAAGTTCAAAGAAGTCCGGTAAAGACCAAAAATCCCAGTGTTGATAAGGCATTTGGGGTTTTTTCTTGCCAACAGTGTCCAGCAAAATCCATGGACATACCGACATGAGTGACGGTATTTTAGGCGGTATATCCAACTACCGCCGGAGGAATTCAAGAAACAGAAGAAAATTCAATGAGCTGCTCTTCGAAATATGGGATACGGCAAAGATGAAATGACCGGTCATGGATTTTGGGCAATGATCCGGGTATGGCGACAGAGGCTATAAAGAAAAATGAATCCTCGCAACGCTGGATTGAAGGCAAGGATGGTATTATTGACTACCATATCGTTGGCGTTTATCAGGGACGGACCAATGTTGTTGGTGACAGTAACTGGATAGGATATGCGGATGTGACCGACCGTGTTGAGATAGACTTGAAATGGATCCTTTCCGAGTCAAAAATGGTGGGAACGCCCACCTTTCAAAACACACAATCTGAAGTCAAGAATCCACGCAACCCTGACCTTCCTGTCTGCCGCCGGTACTCAAGGGCGAGTACGAACACTACGAACTTCAGGGGATCAAGCAAGGCTTGAGCGGCGCGCTCGAACTGCAAGTGAAAACCACCTACCCCGTTGTTGAAGTTGCACAGTTTTGCACCGGTAGCCGCAAGTCCTTGCCTGCAAGCAGCAAGACAGATGTTTCCTGACCATCGTGGATTTTTATGGTCAGTGAGCTATTTTAAAATTGAGAAGAAGGAGCCATTAGCAAAAATTTATTTACGGGCCGGCAGATGCCGTTCATCTGCGGCTCGAAAAATAGGAGGAATCAGTATTTCATCAATGAGCAGGCAACGAACCAAGTACCTCCTCGAATTCATGTATATTGTAAGGTTTGGCAATCGCGCCGCTAAAGCCGTATTCCTGGAAGTTGGACATGATCGGGTCATTCGAGTACCCGCTTGATACGAGGAGACAGGCTTTGGGGAAAAAAGAGAGGATCTGCTCTGCGGCTTCCTTTCCGCCAAGCCCGCCAGGAATGGTCAAATCCATGATAACCGTTAAAAAGGGTGTCCCGGATTCCACAGAGGCTTTGTAGAGCTCAATTGCTTTTTCCCCGCTCGCGCATGTTGTAACCTCATAACCAAGATGGGTGAGCATTGCCGCTGCTATATCTCTGATCATTTCCTCGTCATCCATGACAAGAATAGAGCCACCCTTGTGTCCACCAGTCTCTTGTGGAGTGATGTCGGTTTGAAATATTTTATCAACCTCGCCAAGTGATGGAAGATAGATGATGAAGGTTGTTCCTTTTCCGACAGTGGAATTTACGCCAATATAACCGTCATGCCGCTTTATAATCGAGTGGACCGAAGCAAGTCCCAGACCGTTGCCGGTTGACTTGGTTGTGAAGTAGGGGTCGAAGATTCTTTTCAAATCGTCTGCCGATATTCCACACCCCTGATCGGCAAATGTCAGACGGATATATTCGCCTGGTGGCAGTGATAATGAATTCTTGTCAGCAAGAATCTCATTCTGGGCAGTGACCGTCAATTCTCCGCCTCCCGGCATCGCTTGTGTGGCGTTGATGATGAGGTTATAGAAGACCTGGCTTATCTGCCCTTCGTCAGCCTCCAAAGCATGGATTGAATCAGGTATATCGACGATTGCCTTGATTTTTGATCCACGAAGTGTAAAAGAAAGGGCTTCCTTTATAAGGTGCTGTGGTGAAACAACCTTTTTGATCGGATCACCACCACGTGCAAAGGTAAGCAGTTGATGGGCAAGTTCTCCGGCTCGCACCGATGCTTTTTCGGCTTCAGCCAAGGGTTTATATGATTTGTCGGCGATATCGAGAAAGACCTTCGCAATGGAGATGTTGCCCTTGATCCCTGTCAAAATGTTGTTGAAATCGTGAGCAATTCCTCCTGCCAGGACACCCAGGGATTCCAGCTTTTCGATCTTCAGAAGTTCTTTTTCTCGTTCTTTACGTTCTGTTATGTCGCGCGTGATGGAGATAATATGCGCTACGCCTTTCAGGGAGATGACTCTAGCGGACAACAATCCGGTTACGAGACTGCCATCTTTCCTCCTAAATTGTGCTTCGAGGTTTTCGACAAAACCATTTTCCTGAAGCCCTAGGACCAGTTGTTTCAAGTCAGCAGGATCATGCCATATGTCGAGTTCCAAGGGCGTTCTTCCAATAACATCTTCACGGGTAAAGCCGGTCGCCCTGATGAATCCTTCGCTGATATCCACATAGAGACCGTCGTCCATACGGGAAATATTCACCGCATCCGGACTAAAATTAAACGTCAGGCGAAATTTGTCCTCACTTTCTCGTAGATCGCGGTTTTGGCTCTCGATCTGCAAGTAGGAATCAGCAAGATCGACGGACATGCGGTTGAAGGCTGTGGTAAGGTCGCCGATTTCGTCTTCACTCTTTACCTCCACCTGATCCCCCAGCGCACCGCTCTTCATGCGCAACATGGCATCTCTCAGCGAAGAGATAGGATGAATGACCACCCGGGACAGGATGTAATTCAGTACCACCAGCAGAATGACAAAGATGGAGCCGAGAAGACCGCCGAAGATGAGGTAGGATTGCCGCTGTTGCCGCTCTATTTCAGCCAAGGAATAGTCGATGCGGATAAAGCCGATGCACTCATGTACGACTTCGATGGCTTGCACAAATATCAGGATTTTCATGTCGGCAATTTGGTCTTGGCGGATCAGACTGGTTGCCGGTGGCTGCGGCAGATTTGCCGGGATGAGATTTGGTCTGTCGGGATTCTCTCCTTCGTTGAGCAGGAGTGTCCCAGCCTTGTCATAGACAGCGATGTTCACTATACCTTCGACCTTGCGCATTTGGACGAGGCGAAGGGCCATGGCCCGCTTGCGGTCCTCGAATATCTCGTTGGCAAGAGGTTCCTGGTCACGATCCACGATCGACTTCAGAAGCATCTCCTTCTGCTTCATGGCCGATTGCATACTGCGCTGTTGGAAGGGCAGCTCGATGGCGATAAAAATAGCAGCAATAAGGAGAAAAGTGCCCAGAATCGCAACATTTACTTTCTGTCGCAATGCCCATTTCATACGCTAATGATTTCTGTTTTCATAGTTTTCCCCCCTATGAGGGTTTGAAGGTCTTAAAATAAACCGTGGCGTCTTTCTCATATTTCAGGATCACCGCCGCTTTGTTCAGCGGATTGCGGTTTTCATCAAAGGTGATATCGCCGGTTATGCCCTTGAATCCTCGGGTGGCGGCCAGGGCATCGCGAATTTTCGGCGGATCGTCAGAATGCGCTCGGGTTATGGCATCGGCAAGAAGGGTAACGGCATCATAAGCTAATGGAACGGTATAAGCGGTAATCCGGTAATAAGATTTTTCAAAGGTTTCGATGAACCGACGGCTCAAGACATCAGAGCTGCCTTTATTCCAAAGAGAACAGGTATAGCTTCCCTCAGCGGCATCGCCGGCATATTGATACAGCAGATCTTCACTCCAACCATCGCCGCCCATATATTGCAACTTGATGCCCAAATCTCTGGCCGTTTTCATTATTAATCCAGTGTCCTTGCTATAACCGGGAACAAATACGACCTTGGGGGCGAACACCTGCACCTTTTTGAGCAAGGCAGGGAAATCGGTAACGTCTCCGAGATACTCTCCTTCCATGAGAATTTCGCCGCCGGCTTTTCGGTACTGTTCTATGAACACTTTGGCTAGTCCGATGCTGTATTTGTTTCCGGCATTGGTCAGAACCACGGCAGTCCCGGCATTTTGGTCGTGAAAGGCGAATGTCGCCATAATTTTACCCTGAAAATCGTCGATAAAACAGGTTCTGAAAATATAATCCCCCACTGCAGTGAGTTCGGGTGTTGTTGCGCTGGGAGATATCATGGGAATATGTGCGGCCTGGAGCACCCGGGCCATGGCCATGGCATGGGAACTTCCTGCCCCACCGAGCACCGCCTTTACCCCCTCCTTGACGGCTTTTTCCGCCGCAGCTTTCGAGCCAATGGCGGTGCTTTGGTTATCGATTTCGATCAACTCCACTGTTTTGCCCAGCAGGCCGCCTTTGTTGTTGATTTCCGCCATGGCAAATCGGAGTCCATCGAAAATCATGGTGTTCCCCGTTGCTGCCTCCCCGCTCTTGGCGAAGATGGCCGCCACTTTGATGGTCTCGGAGGCGAACAATATCCGCGAAAACAGCAAGGAAAATACAAGAATGAAGCAACCGACAAAAAGCTGTTTTTTTCTATTCATACAGTTTCCTGAAGCTCATTTATTAACCTTACTCGGTAATTGTTTTCACATATTCCCAAGAGTCTTTTTCGAATTTCTGTATGACTGCCGATTTATTAACCGGGTTGCGATTTGCATCAAAGGTGATTTCTCCGGTGACGCCTTTAAATTCTTGTGTTTCCGCCAAGGCGGCTCGAATGTCTCTGGGTTCTATAGAATCAGCCCGTTTGATTGCATCAGCCAGAAGCATGACCGCATCATAGCTTAAGGCTGCTATCGGATCTATTTTGATTGAGGGATAGGCTTTTTCATAAACCTGCAAAAATTGCCGGCTCTGGGAATCTGGGTTTTCCTGGTGCCAATGGCTTATACAGTACGTTCCAATTGCGGCATTTCCGGCATATTTGTAAAGCTCCTGCAATCCGTCTCCACTTAAAAAGATCGATTCTATACCCAATTCCCGGGATTGCTTGATAATAAAGCCGGTATCGGCATCATACCCGGGCACAAAGCAGACATCAGGTTTCAATTCCTTCACCTTCACAAGCTGTTCTTCAAAATTGACGGCTTCACCCAGATAATCCCCTTCCCAGAGAATCTTTCCACCCAATTTCTTAAATTTTTCAATGAAGAGCCTGGCCAGACCGAGACTGAATTTTTGACTAGTATTGGTGAGAACGACTGCGGTTTTCGCTTGCAGTTCCTTGGTGGCGAATGTCGCCATGACCTCGCCTTGAAAATCATCAATGAAACAGACTCGAAATATGTAGTTGCCGACAAGCGTGACCTCGGGATTGGTGGAAACAGGAGAGAGCATGGGAATGCCGGCAGCTTGGAGGGCTGGAGCCATCCCCAAAGAATGAGAACTCCGCGTTGCGCCGATAACGGCAACGACTTTTGCCTCGATTGCCTCCAGGGCTGCCTGCCTAGCACCCAGAGCTGTGCTTTGGTCACCAAATTCAAGCAATTCAATTGGATGCCCGAGGAGGCCGCCCGCATCGTTCAACTGTTTAACTGCCAACCGAATCGCCGAAAAATGCGGCCGCAGACTGGGAACCACTACCGACTGCCCTGTCACAGGAAAAATAGCTGCAATTTTAACACTATCAGCGGTATAGAGCGGAGAAGGCAGCAGCAACCAAAACAATAAAACCGACCATGGGATGAAGTAGTAGAAACTCCTTTTCATTACGTTTCCCTTGCCTCCTTTGCAATTCTATGCGGTGTTTTCTTTCACATACGCGAACTTTCCATTGAGAGATGAGGGGATAACGATTTGTTGTCTTTAAATAGGGTATAAGAAAGGCCAAGGCTGTGTCAAGAATGATGCAAAGTCAATTTTTGAGGTTGTAGGCCCAAACACGCGAAAATTTCGCGCGCGATTATCTGTCCAATGCAATGTGATTCCAGTCTCCAGTTGTCATGCTATGTAAGAGGTTGGCCTTTTTCCTGACTATGGCGCAGGAGGGAGGTTCCCCTGCGCCACCTGAGAATCCCATGCAGTGCGTACGATCTCAACCTTCTCCCCTTATCTCATCTCTGGCATGGCGATCATGCTCTTCCATGACCAGACCGCCCAATGTCCTTTTCAGCTCGTTGAACTCGGCTCCGGCCGGGTCTCGAGGATGCGGCAGCGCAACTTGTTGCTCGAATTTTATCGTGCCGGGGCGATAGGTCATCACGACGATACGGTCGGCCAGATAGATCGCCTCTTCGATACTGTGAGTGACGAAAACGATGGTCTTGCAAAACTCCCGCCGGATTCTGAGCAGCTCATCCTGCAGGCTTCGCCTGGTCAGTGCGTCAAGGGCGCCGAACGGCTCATCCATCAGCATGATGGGCGAGTCGATTGCCAGAACTCGGGCAATGGCCACCCGCTGTTTCATCCCCCCCGACAGGTCCTTCGGGAAACGGTCCCGGAACTCCCAGAGATTGAGTGTATGCAGCAGGGCACCCACCCGTTCCTCGATGTCGCCGCGGGTAAGGCCCTTAATCTCCAGGCCGAACGCGACATTCCGGCTAACGGTCATCCACGGGAACAGCGCGTACTCCTGAAAGACGACCCCCCGGTCGGGCCCTGGTGCGTCGACCATCCGGCCGTCCACCACAACCTCTCCGGCGCTTGCCTCGATAAACCCGGCGATAGCGTTCAGCAGGGTCGATTTGCCGCAGCCGGACGGCCCAAGCAGACAGACGAATTCCACCTCGGCGATGGTAAGATTTATTTCCTGCAGGGCGTGAATTTCCTGGCTCGCGGACTGAAAGGTCTTCTGCAGGCCGGTGATGCGTATCTTTTCCATAAGTCGGCCTAACTGTCCATGCCGCGGTGCCAGCGGAGCAGATGGTTGTTGATCGCGTTCATGCCGATGTCGATGGCAAGCCCCAGCAGACCAATGGTGATCATTCCGGCGATGATCTTATCCGACCACATGTATTCACGCGCTTCCAGGATGCGGTAGCCCAGTCCGTTGTTGACGGCGATCATCTCCGAGACGATCACGACGATAAAGGCGGTACCGATGCCGATCCGCATCCCGGCAAAGATGTAGGGAGTGGCGGCAGGTAGAATGACACGGCGAAATATCACGGTATTCCCCGCGCCAAGGTTCCTGGCGGCGCGCAGGTAAATGCCGTCGACATTGCGGACGCCGGCGATGGTATTCATCAGTACCGGGAAGAATGCGCCGATGGCGATCAGGAAGATGGCGGGCGGATTGCCGAGCCCGAACCAGAGTATCGACATCGGAATCCAGGCAATGGGAGGTATCGGCCGTAAGACCTGGACAAGGGGATTGAAATATTCGTACACCTTCGGCGATGCCCCCATAAACAGCCCTAGCGGCAGCGCCAATCCCGCACCCAGCAGGAAACCGAGGCTGACCCTGGTCAAGCTCCCCAGGGTATCCACCAGCAATTCCCCCGACAAGAGCCATTCAACCCACCGCAGCACAACGGCGCTCGGAGCGGGCAGGATGATCGCTGAAACCAGCCCAGCCCGGCAGATCCCCTCCCACAGTAGCAGCGTCAGCAGCGGGACGGCCGTTCCCCGCACGATAACTCGAACCTGAAACATACTTCGGCTATTCGACATTCAGTGCAGATTTTGCTTTCTGCAGCAGGTCCAGCTTGACCCAGTCCGCAGCCTTGGGGGGCCTTACCATCCTCCCCACGCCATACTTCTGCATCAATTCGGTAGTGATGTCGATATGCTCCTGGGAAATGTCGAAGGTATATTCGGCATTGTCCATGGCGTCCCGGAAATCTTCGGAGCTTATCTGCCCTTTGAACATGGTCTCGCGGACATATTTCTCGGCAAGGGCGCTGTCCTTGCGGAACAGGGAGGTCGCCTCGACAAAGCACATCATCACCCGCTCAGCCACATCCCGCTTTTCCAGATACATCTTTTCGGTCATGACCAGCACACGGACCGGTTCGCCCAGCGGGGTATCATAGGGTTTCATAATCTCAACGCCGAATTTCTTGTTGATTGCCTGCGAGGCCTGCGGTTCGGACTGGCACATCGCGTCAATCTGGTTGGCCGCCATCGCCTGGTTTAGATCGGCAAAGGCCAGATAGACCAACTGCACATCTTTCCCTGGAGTATCGGACCAGGTGAGACCTACTTTTTCCAGCTCGGCGAGCAGAAGAAGCTCCTGGGCTCCACCGCGGGCGACCCCCACCTTTTTCCCCTTCAAATCCTGCAGCGATTTGATCCCGGATTGGACGCCGGCAACCAGTCTGGCTCCACCCTTGGCAAAGCCGGCCACCACATAGACCGGAGCGCCACTTGCCCGCCCGGCAATGGCCGCATCGGCCGCGGAGGCAGCTATATCAATCTCTCCGGCGATGATCGCCGGTATGATGTCGATCCCCTTCGGGAAGACCCGCTCCTCGATCTTCAGGTTGTATTTGCCGCAAATTTCTTTCATATAGGAAACCGCGCCATAATGGGCAAACTTCAGGTTGCCGAGACGCACAGTATCGGCCGCCTGGGCGACAGTGGTCACAGTAAATAGGAACAGCGCAACGAGAGTAAAAAAGGCCTGTTTCATGATCGTCTTCCTTTGCAATTGTCGTTAAATGGGGTAACCCCAGCATTCTTATCTTCTCTGATTTAGTGCTTTTCCCCAAGCTTTTCAAACACTTTCATCAGCTCAATTGGGAGGGGGAAAACGATGGTGCTGTTCTTCTCCACGGCGATCTCGGTAAGCGTCTGCGGGTAGCGCATCTGCATGGCGGCAGGGTTCTGACTGAGGGTGTTGGCGGCTTCCAGTAGCTGTCGGCTGGCCAGAAGTTCACCTTCTGCAGCAATAACCTTGGCACGCTTTTCCCGCTCGGCTTCGGCCTGCTTTCCCATGGCGCGCTGGATCTGTTCTGGAAGATCTACACTCTTCAGTTCGACGGCGGAGACCTGGATGCCCCATGGTTCGGTGGAGGAATCGATGATCTCCCGGAGTCTCAGGCTCAGCTTCTCGCGGTCCGCCAGCAGTTCATCCAGTGTCACCTCACCGAGAATGGATCGCAGAGTGGTCTGGGCAATCTGACTGGTGGCATAGTTGTAGTTCTCCACGCCGAGGATAGCCTGTTTGGCGTCCATCACCTTGAAGTAGACAACAGCACTAACCTTCAGACTCACGTTATCGCGAGTGATTATGTCCTGGCTTGGCACATCCAGAACCAAGGTGCGGAGGCTGATGCGTACGGCTGTCTGAAAGGGGCGGAAGACGAAGACAAGGCCGGGGCCTTTGGGATCCCTGTTCACTTTGCCGAGGGTGAACACCACCAGCCGTTCATACTCGTTCACTACCTTGAGGCAGCTCACAAGCCAGAGAAATGCGACAAGAATGAATGGTCCGAAGCCTATTACCATGTTGTACAGTGCTTGCATGCTGTCCTCCGGGGAAATGGATTGAAATTTGAGTAATTCATACACGTAACAAGTTGGTATCTGGTTTCTTGATACTACATCGACTTCAAATATGAGTCAACGAAAGATCAGGCAGTTAGCTGCTCTTCGAACCTGATAATATTCATCCCATTATGTTATCAATAAACTTGATATTAGCAAAGTGCTCTAGCTTCAACTTTCACTGCCAACCTTAACCTATTAATCAAAAACCGACTTTCCTTTAGGTAACCCACCGGTTTTGCCGGTGGGTTACTCATTTTGGTTACCTTCTGCAGTTGTCGATAAATGATCGACGTTATGCACTGTTTTTTCCGAGAGCCTTCTTCCCAGGCCCTTAATCACGCAGGTATATACACCCCGTGCGACGCTTTCTTTATCTTTCCCTCCTGTTTCAACCTATGCACGATACCGTACAGTTTACTCCTCGGATAGCCGGTCTTTGTTACTAAGTCGGCGATGGTGACTCCGGAGGAGGTCTCGGCGGCAATGATAGCCGCAACACGGGCGGTGGCTGTTTGTGGCAATTTGGGAATATTTTTATGCTTGGCGGTGGGTGCAGGGTCGGGCAGGGTGGTTTTTCTTGTCGATGTTTCTTTCTTCAATACCTTTGGCTCTTTGCCGGTAAAGTCCACCTTGAGATCCATATCGATGCCGAAGAGGTTCGCCAGATCGGCATCGTCAATAACCTTGGCGGTTTTTTTTCTGGTCTTGTTCAACAACTCATCCGTTGAACCTTTTACCGCATCGGCAATCAGATCTCCGGTATCCACCCCCCGCAACGTAAAGAATAATGAGGGATCTTCATCAAACCTGGCACCGATGCCGTACAACGCGGCTGCCACATGTTTGCACATTGAGGCGCTGTCAGGGCAACTGCATTGGAAACCGATTGCCTTCGGAGTTGGAAAGAGCCCTTGATCCTGGGTGAAAAAGATTTCCGCCAGGGTCTTGGGAAATTTGCCGGCGAGCAAGTCCTGCAATGACTTTAAGTGGCCTTGGCACTGTTTTTTAATTGTTTTCCATTGGCTTGCGGCAACCGGCTGGATGGTAATTGTTATCTCATAGGGATTGGCGGCCGAGCCCATGACCAGGGCAGTCACCTTGCCGGGGGTAATTTTCAGGTCGAGTACCGCCCCGTGCCGGAGATAGCTTCTGCCTCGACCGATGCGGTTGTCATAATCGGCATATCGTTCCAAATTATCATTCCAACTCTTAGCCCACCAAGTCCGTGCCAGGCTGCTGCCGGTAAGAATAACCGGTCTGATGTCCGGCATCTTTTTTCTCAACTGCTTCAGTTTTTTCTCCGCTTTGGCCATTTTTTGGCCAACAGACACATATTTTGGATACCCCCAGTAGCTCATGCCCATCGCCCCACTTTATTATGGTTGCAAGGAAAAGAGATCAAACAGCTGGTCGTTGCTCATTTCGGTTATCCAGTTCTCGCCGGACGCGGCGACAACCTCCCCTGCGAGCTGTGATTTGGCGGTCAGCATCTCATCGATTTTTTCTTCCACCGTGCCCTTGGTCAGGAACTTATGGACCATGACATTTTTTTTCTGGCCGATACGAAAGGCTCTATCGGTGGCCTGATTCTCCACCGCCGGGTTCCACCACCGGTCAAAATGAATGACATGGTTGGCGGCGGTCAGGTTGAGTCCGACCCCCCCGGCCTTGAGTGATAAAACAAAGTATGGAACATATTCATGTCCCTGAAATTTTTCAATGAGTTCTTTTCTCTTGCCGACCGGGATGCTGCCATGCAGAACCAAGCCTTGTCGTCTGAAAATAGTTGCCAGGAACCGGGACAAGGGCTCGGTCATCTCTTTAAATTGGGTGAAGACCAGGACTTTTTCTCTTTTTTCGTGGATGATCTCGCAGATTTCCCGTAGCCTGGCAAACTTGCCGCTGTCGGTTTCCGCAAACAGCTCCTGGCCAAGATATTGGGCCGGATGGTTGCAGAGCTGCTTGAACTTCATCAGTGCTGAGAGGATGACACCTTTTCTCTGTATCCCCTCGGCATTTTCAATGATCTTTCTCAGTTCCGCCACCATTTCACCATAGAGCACGGTTTGCTTTTTGCTCATGGCCGCCCAGGTCTTTACCTCTACCTTGTCGGGAAGATCGGAAATAATCGACTTATCGGTCTTCAATCGCCTGAGAATGAAAGGGCTTACCACTTTTCTTAGCCCGGCGTAGCCATTCGGATCATCGGCCAAGCCTTTTGTGAAGGTGCTGAATTCCTTGGCATTGCCGAGTAGTCCGGGATTGAGGAAGTCGAAAAGACTCCACAGGTCCGACAACCTGTTTTCGACCGGTGTGCCGGTCATGGCAATTCTATTGACGGCGGTCAGTTTTTTGATAGCCTTGGTCTGCTTGGTTCCAGGATTCTTGATGGCCTGCGCTTCATCGAGAATAATATAATGCCAGGAAGTCTCTTGAATCCAAATATAGCGTTGGGTGAGGGCGTAGGTGGTGATGACGAGATCGAGGTTGGCTAGTTGGTCCGGGCCAAGTTCAGGAACCTTGCCTGGTTTATGGAGGTCTGGGTGGACGGCAAGATATTTAAGATCCGGAAAAAACGCCTGTATTTCATTCATCCAGTTCGACAAAAGCGATGCCGGAATGACCAGAAGCGAGGCACCGGACGAATTCCCGGTTTTCTTCTTTTCCTTTTTCAGGGCACTGAGAAAGGCGAGAAGCTGCACGGTCTTGCCGAGCCCCATGTCGTCGGCCAGACAGGCGCCGAACTGCAAGGTATGCAGGTAATGCAGCCATTGCAGGCCATCCTGCTGATAGCCCCGAAGTTTGGCAGTAAATGACTTGTCGGTTTTGACGGTGCTGATTCTCGTGGGATGGTGGAGTTTGGCAAGAACCGTTTGCAGCCACTGGCCATTGGAGACCCCGGCAAGCATGTCGCCGTCACCGGGGCCGAGCAGTGCCTGCGGGTTCATGGAGAAACGCATGGCATCGAGAAAACTGATCCCCTCTTCCGTGTTCAGTTCTCGGGCCTTTTCATAGGCGGCAAGCGTCTGCTGCAGTTTTTCCGAATCGACTGCCACCCACTTGTTTTTCAGGAATGCCAGACCCTCCGATTGCTGGAGAAGAAGACGGGCTTCCCCCTCGGAGATTTCTGTATCGCCAAGCATAAGCCGGGGACGAAAATCAAGCAGCGCGGCCATGCCGACCATAGCCGGCGGTTTCTCGCCGATGCTGATGTGGATACCAATACCCGCGGCCTTATCCTTCCACCAGTTCGGGATGCGGCAGAGGATACCGGTTTCTTGGTAAAGCGGTATCTCTTGCAAAAAGGCAAACGCCTCTTTCGCCGACCAGGAGAGCGGATGAAACAATTCACCGGAGTTAAGGAGGTTCGCCAGCAAGTCACTCCGGCTTGCAGCTTCGTGGACGGTCACCAGGAGCTGGAGCAGTTTTTCCTGATCGCTCCGGTATTCTTCCAGGGCGTATTTTAGCGGCAGATGCCGTGATTCGCCCTGATCATTTAAGCGTGTCGAATAGGTGGCAAGAAAGGCAAAAGGCGTTTCACTCTTTTTATTTTCGACCAGATGGAAATAAATCCGCCCGACCAGGTGGATGTCAGGGCTGTATTGTTTAATAAACTCCGCGACCGAGCCGTCATAAATTGCTATTTTTTCGGCAAATATCTGGTGCAGCCAGGCCCACAGGTCAAGGAGCACCTCATCTTTGAGGTACTCCCCGCCGGACATCAGCGGTGCCGTTTCCCGGAAGCGGATGAGATCTTCCTCGGACAAGGGGAGCACCAACTTACCACGATACTTTTCGATATCGGGGGTGAGACGGAGCCTCTCGATAAAGTAACCGGCAAAGTCGCGCCAAAAACCGAGCGAGGGTGATAATGGTTTATGTTTATTGCAAAACCCGAGATGAAAAAACCAACTGGTTGGGTCGGTGGAATAATGTGCAAATATTTGGTTTTGCAGCTCTTCGCCTTGCTGGTCGAGCCTTACGGCTACATCTTCCCATTCAAGCTGGATTGTACCGTCCGGCATCACTGCAGCTTCAAGTTGTGTGAATGACATTGAATCCTTTTCAATATGGGTTCGACGATGGTAATGCTTCGGTGGTTAAAAGCAAACGCAGCCGACATCGTCCACTATTCCAGTAGATCTGAAAACTCGCCTTCCTCGTTAGTTGTATACAGGGCCGCGAAAAACAAATCATCCAAAACTGAAATGTTGCCCTGGATTTCCTGGTACAAATCAGACAGAAGTGTTACCACTTATGAACTTGCAAATACCTAACCGTTTTGGTACCATTGCACGGGCCTGAGATATCATATGGTTGTATCTAAATTTATTCAATAATAATTCATTGTTATGAGGAATTCCGGCCAAACGGGAGGCACTCTGAATCTTCCCATCGGATCTATCGCCCGGCCATATTGGCGCTTTTTTCTGTGGATCGCGGCGATGTGTTTTTGTCTCCCGGTGATGTCAGGGACTGCTTTCACCGAAACGACGATAACCGAACCGATCATTTACCAAAACGCCTCGCAACCCGGTCCGCCACTCGTAGTTCTTCCAGGACATTTCAAAACCACCAATGCAGCATTCACCAAAAAGTATACAACCAACAATATCGCCGACTTCGCAGAAATTGAATTATCCCGGGCAAACTTCAAAGTCTTGGAGCGAACCGATCTCGGGCCTCTTCTCGATGAGGTGACCTTGGCCGTCAATATGGGCGATCCGAATGGGCTTGGCAGGTTCCGAAAAGGGAAATTCATTTCCACCCGGTGGTTTGTCCAATTCGATGTTCTCAAAGCCGAGCCCGTGGCCGAAGCCGCCAATGGTTTCGATGGCAAGGCTCTGGGGAGTCTCATCTCCACGGTCGCCGGCGATAAACTCGGCGGTCGGGTGGTCGGCGGTGTTGTCTCTTCAGCCGGGACAAGTGAAGAAGCGAGGATTTGGATAATAGGGCTCAGGTATAAAATTATCGACGCCTCGACAAGTGCGAACCTCAGCAGCAAATATATCGAAGAAAAAATGGAAGTCGGAGGTTCCAGTACGACTTTCATGGGCATCAGTCAATCCGAGAAAAGTGGGGAAACGCTCGACTCCATGGTGCAGCGACTTGTGCAAAAATGTGTGGTCGAGATTGACAAAAGCAAAGGCATCACTTCTACAGCCGCTGCCGGGAGCGGACAGCAGGGTGGTTTTGATCCCGATCGTGCCCTTGCCGACACGGCCTCGTATCGCGAGGAAAAGGTGCGAAACGCTCAATACACCCAAATGAACAACCCTTCTTCACAACAGGCAAGCAATATGTTCAGCCAGAAAGACAATAGGGCGGCTTCGCCTTCAGACTGCCAGGCATTATTAAAAACCTGGCAACTGGGCGACTCCTCCGTTATGCAACGATACCTTAAGGAGTGCACAAAATGATAGATGGCAAGAATTCTCGCTATGGATTTGGCAATCGATTCTATACTCTTGTAGTCATTATAATGGTTATCAGTCTGGCGGGAGGCAGCTGTGCAAGAAAACAGCCGCCCAAACCGTTGGATCGTCCAGCCCTCGACACCCCCTTGAATTTTGAGGTTGCCGTCCGGATGATTGCATTCGACCTGTTCGCACAGATCAGCAATCAGCAAAAACCAGTAAACAAAAAACAGCCCATCCCCTTAACATTTGCAACGGATGCGGTTATGAACGCGGATACTGGCGAGGAGATCGAGTTATCAACTAAAATACATGAGATTATAAAGATAACCGCAACAAACGGATTTCCCAATTATTCTCTCGTCGAAATGAATTCCGGAACTATCGATCACTGCGATTATGCAATCATCGGCGTTATCAAACAGGAGATATACAATAACCAACCGACAAAATTTCCCCGTCTTTACCTGTCCGCTGTCGAGTTAAAAAGCAGTAAGATCATGGCTCATTCCGAGGTGTGGATAGCCAATCAGGAGATGAAGTTTCAGCCAACTCCCCTGTATTCGGACAGTCCGATGTTTATTAAAGATGCGCGGGCAGAAAAAGTCATTGCCACCGCTACGGCTGTGTCAGGGGAAAATGTCGATCAGGAATATTTTGCGACACTTGCCACCAATGCAATTCTTGCCGAGGCAAGCAAGGCTTATGACGGTGGTAATTATTCTTTAGCTGTTGAATTGTTCGGCAAAATAGCGGAGCGTGAGGATGGTCAGGTAATGAAGACCTATGCGGGCTTATATCAGGCACATCTTAAACTTCGCCACCTGCCTGCAGCCGAAGAAGCATTCGGTAAACTGGCTGAACTGGGAATCAAAAATGGAACACTCAGTGTCAAGTTTCTGTTTCAGGTCAACGATGTGAATTTCTTCGGTCAACCGGAAGAGATAGCGGAATATGACATCTGGATTCGCCAGCTCGCCAAAAAGATCATTGCTACCCAGGTATGTGTGGAAATCTCCGGCCACGCCAGCCGGTCTGGAAAAGCTGAATACAACAAGAAATTATCGGAAAGACGTGCACAGAAAATACGCAAACGGCTCCAGGAGGTATCACCGGCCATTGCCAAGAAAACCGTTGCCGTTGGCCGTGGCTTCGAAGAAAACATTGTAGGTACCGGTTCCGACGACATTCGCGATGCCATAGATCGGCGGGTTGAATTTAAGGTTTTGGATTGCGGCAAAATGTAGCTCGCCCGAATTCTGTAGAATGGTTTGGCCAGTTTTTCATTTTTATTACGACACCTTATTTTGGTTAAAAGAGGATGCCCGAAATGCCGAAAGACTTCGGTACCATTATTTTCGAAGTAAATAAATTCAGCGGCAAGGACTTTGAAAAAAAAGTTCCCGTCTTGACCTACCTGTCTGGGAATCAAGTTGGTCGCCGGATCATGCTCGCCGAAGATCGCATTACTTTTGGCCGTGCTCCCGAGGCAACCATTTTGTTAAGAGATTCTCTTGTCTCACGTTTGCATTTGGCCGTTGATTTCAACCGGGTCCACTGCCATTATTTTATCAGCGATTTAGGAAGTTCCAATGGGACTTTTTTAAATGGCATCCGGATTACCGAGGCAACGCTTAAAGATTTGGATAAGATTCTGCTTGGCAACACTATGCTCCGCTTTGGATGGTCTGATATATTCGATCTCCAGTACCAGGCAGAAATCGATAACCTTCTGAATATCGATGAACTTACTGGACTAATCGTCAAACGCCGATTTGATGAAGAATTGAATAGATATTTAGCGGTGGCCTTATCTAAAGGTGCGGACCTAGCGATGATCATGATAGATATCGATGGAGTCAAGCAGATCAATGATACTTACGGACACTCCTTTGGTGCTTATACGATTGCGCAAACCGGCAAGCTGATCAAAGCAGTTATAGAACACAAGGGGTTGGCAAGCCGTTTTGGTGGTGATGAATTTATGGTTTTTATTCCCAATATCAATCTTGAAGTTGCCCAGCAGATCGCAGAAACGATTCGTCAACAGGTCGAGTGCCATCTTTTTGAGATGGCAGGTATTATCCTCCACCCCACTGTCAGTATCGGTGTCAGCGAGATAAAAATAGACGACACCATAGTTTCGCTTTTCAAACGTGCGGACGACGCGCTTTACCAGTCGAAACGAACGGGGCGCAATAAGGTAAGCACCGTCACTTAATATAGAGCAATAAGGGCCAGACAAAATAAAACTGCTCCTCAATTCCCAGCGACCAAAGATGCAGCAGTGGTTTCAACTCTGCGGCGCTGTCGAAGTAACCAGACTCCAGTACCGGTCGTTCCTGAGATCGGCAAAGATCAGCCTGGAAATAAGGTAACCCGTAATTCAGGTAGGTTCCTTCCAGCCTCCACCCAGCACCTTGTATAAGGTGACCAGATTGACGAGTCGAGTCAATCGCGTACCGATCAGTCCCTGCTGAGCACTGTAGAGTGAACGTTGGGCATCAAGAACATTAAGAGAGCTATCTATTCCCCTTTCATAGCGTGCCTGGGAAAGGATGTGTCTTTTATCGGTGGCAGTGATCAGCGATTCCTGTGCCGCCACCTGCTCGTCGATTGTTCCTCGCTGGGCAAGGGCGTCGGCCACTTCCCGGAAGGCCGTTTGTATCGCCTTTTCATACTGGGCAACGGCGATGTCCCTATCCACTTCAGCCACTTTCAGCTGTGCCGACCGGGAGCCGGCATCGAAGATCGGCAGAGTGATTTGCGGCGAAAAGGTCCAGATGCCGGCCCCGGATTTGAAGAGGCCGGACAGTTCGTCGTTGGCGGCACCAAGAGAGGCAGTCAGGGTGATCCGCGGGAAAAAGGCAGCTCGCGCAGCACCGATATTGGCATTGAAACCTTTGAGCAGATTCTCGGCCTGAAGGACATCGGGACGCTGGAGCAGAACATCGGAAGGCAGACCGGGGCCAATATCCTTTACCAGGGTAAGCGTGTCGGTGAGCGCTTGCGGCAGTAATTCGGCTTGGACGGTGGAGCCGACCACGAGATTGAGATAGTTTTCATCCTGAGCAACCAGGGTCGTGAAACGGGCAACATCCACCCTCGCCGAGTCCACCTGGGTCTCAGCCTGTCGAAGATCCAACTCGGACGAGACGCCAACTGCAAAGCGGCGTTGTATCAATTCGAAGGTAGTCTGTTGGGTTTTGAGGGTCTCTTGCCCCAGCTTTAACCGTTCACGGTCGGCCGCCAGGTTTAGGTAGGTCGCGGCCACCTCGGCAATCAGGCTGATCTTGACGGTCAGTTGCGCCTGTTCGGTAGCCAGATACTGCTCCAAGGCCTGGTCCTTCAGGCTCCGCACCCGACCGAAAAAGTCAAGTTCATACGAACTGACGCCGATGCCGACGCTGTATCGGTGATTGGCAGCCGCCTGGTTGTTTGCGATGGCGCCTGCATCAATCTCCGGCAGAAGCGTAGCCCGTTGAATCCGGTACTGGGCCTGTGACCTTTCGATGTTGAGGGCGGCGATTCGCAGGTTGCGGTTATTTTCCAGAGCAAGCTTAATCAACCCCTGCAATTGCCGATCAACAAAGAACTCCTGCCAGGTTATATCGGCCAACGGTTTTTCCAATGGCTTGACGATTTCTGTCTGATAGGATGGTCCATTTGGCCAGCTGGCCGGAACGGGAACAGTTGGTCGGGAGTATGTCGGGGCCATGGTAGTGCAACCGACTAGACTGATAATTGTGCCAAGAGCGAGACAGAAAGTGGCCGTCATCTCTTTCATGTGTTTCATATCAATATTTCTCCGAAACATGTACGGTTGCTGATGGAGGCGCGACTGGTTTCTTCGACTTCCTTCCGAACAGCCGTGAAATCAGGACAAAGAAAAATGGGATAAAGAGCAGGTCGATGAAGGTGGCGGAAAGTAGTCCGCCGGTGACGGCGGTGCCGATGGCGTTCTGGGCCGCAGCACCTGCTCCCTTGGTGAGCGCCAGCGGCAGGGTACCGAAGAAAAACGCCAGCGAGGTCATGATAACGGGACGGAGCCGGATTTTGATCGCCGCCAGGGTCGCCGCGATCAACTCATGGCCCTGATACATCTGTGCCTTAATGAACTGGATGATCAGGATGGCGTTCTTGGTGGAAAGCCCTACCGTGGTGAGCAGTCCGATCTGCAGATAGACATCGTTGGGCAGTACCCTCAGAGTCACTGCCGTCACTGCACCCACCAGACCAAGCGGCAGCATCAGGAGGTTGACAAAAGGGATGGTCCAGCTTTCATACAATGCAGCTACACTGAGGAACACGACCAGGAGCGAGATGGCATAGAGGGCCGGCGCCTGAGCGCCGGCATGCTGTTCCTCGTAGGAGAGGCCGGTCCATTCGTAGCCGATTCCGGTCGGCAACTGCGCCACCATTTTTTCGACCTCGGCCATCGCTTCACCGGTGCTTATCCCCGGAGCCGCCTGCCCCAGGATCTCCATGGCTGGAATGCCATTGTATCGTTCCAGACGGGGTGAGCCGTACTGCCAGTGGGCGGTGGCAAAGGCGGAAAACGACACCATTTCGCCGCTTTTATTGCTGACGTACCAGCTGCCGATATCCTCCGGCAACATTCGGTGCATGGGGTCCGATTGCAGATAGACCTTCTTGATCCGGCCATTCTGGATAAAGTCGTTGACGTACGATCCTCCCCAGGCACTGGAAAGGATACTGTTGATATCCGTCAGCGCCACTCCCTGGGCACCGGCCCGCACATCATCGATATCCAGCTTGAACTGGGGGGAGTCATCCTGGCCATTGGGGCGCACTGCGACCAGTGCCTTATTTTTCATGGCCATGCCCAGTAGCTGGTTGCGGGCCTCCATCAATTTGTCATGCCCCAGGCCACCGCGATCCTGCAGCTGGAGGTCAAAACCGTTCGCTACCCCCAGTTCAAGTACCGCCGGTGGAGCGAAGGCGAATGCCAGACCGTCACGGAACTGCGAGAACGCCTTCATCGCCCGACCGGCGATGGCTGGTGCCTTCAAGTCCGGTGTCTTGCGCACTTTCCAGTCTTTAAGTTTTACAAAGGCCAGCCCCATGTTCTGGCCATGACCGGCAAAACTGAAGCCGGCAACGGTGATTACTCCTTCCACTGTCTTGGGCTCGTTCTCGCGAAAATGCTGTTCCACCTGATTTATTACCTGGATGGTCCGCTCCTGGGTTGCCCCGGCCGGCAGCTGGACCTGACAGATGAGAAATCCTTGATCCTCATCGGGCAAAAATGATGTGGGGAGACGGAGAAAAAAGAACACCATGGCGGTAACAATGGCACCGTATAGCACTAAGTAGCGCAGCGGCTTGCCGAAGGAGCGACCGACGATTCCTTCATATTTTGACCTGTTCCAGTCGAATACCTTGTTGAACCGGTGGAAGAACCATGCAAACCAGCCGGACTCGCCGGCATGATGTCCCTTGGCGACCGGTTTGAGCAGGGTGGCACAGAGAGCGGGGGTCAGGATCATGGCCACCATTACCGAGAGGATCATGGCGGAGATGATAGTGATGGAAAACTGGCGGTAGATGACACCTGTTGAACCGCCGAAGAAGGCCATGGGCAGGAAGACCGCAGTCAGTACGGTGGCAATGCCCCACAGGGCACTGGTGATCTGTCCCATGGATTTGATGGTGGCATCACGGGGCGACAGCCCCTCCTCGGACATGATCCGTTCGACGTTCTCCACCACCACGATGGCATCATCCACCAGAAGACCGATGACAATCACCAGGGCAAACATGGTCAGGGTGTTGATCGAAAATCCGGCGGCTGCCAGTATACCCATGGTGCCGAGCAACACCACCGGCACAGCGATGGTAGGAATTAAAGTGGCCCGGATGTTCTGCAGGAAGAGGAACATGATGATGAAGACCAGACAGACTGCCTCAATCAGGGTCTGGACCACCTCTTCGATGGAAATCCTGACAAAGGGAGTGGTGTCGTAGGGGTAGACCACCTTCATGCCGGCAGGAAAGTATTTCGCCAGCTCCTCCATCTTGGCCTTGACCCGATCGCCGGTTTCGAGAGCGTTGGCACCGGAGGCCAGTCGGATTGCCATGCCGCCCAAGGGTTTCTCGTTGTAGAACGACTGGAGATCATAGTTCTCGGTGCCGATCTTGCTTTCGGCCACATCCTTAAGCCTGACCGTGGAACCGTCGCTGTTGGTGCGCAGGAGGATGGCGTCGAACTGATCAGGGGTCTGGAGAAGGGTGCGGGCGGTGATGGTGGCGTTCAACTGCTGCCCACGACCTGCCGGGAGGCCGCCGAATTGACCGGCGGATACCTGAGCGTTCTGGGCCTGCAACGCGGCAATCACATCGTTGGTGGTCAGGCGGTAGCTATTCAGTTTGGTCGGGTTCAACCAGATTCGCATGGCGTTCTGGGTGCCGAACAGCAAAAGCTCACCTACCCCGTCCAGGCGGCTGATGATATCCTGGAGGTTGGTGACCATATAATCGGTCAGGCCGTTGCGGTCCATGGACCCGTCTTCGGATACGAGACCGATAATCAACAAGAAGTTTCTGGTGGATTTTACGACCGCTATACCTTGTCGTTGCACGACCTGGGGCAGGAGCGGAACGGCCAGCTGCAGCTTATTCTGCACCTGCACCTGGGCAATGTTCGGGTCGGTTCCCGCCTTGAAGGTGAGGGTGATGGACACAGAGCCGGACGAGTCACTGGTGGACGACATGTAGATCAGGTTGTCGATGCCGTTCAGCTTTTGCTCGATTACCTGAGTGACCGTATCCTGCACGGTCTGGGCCGATGCGCCAGGATAGGTGGCGTTGATGGCGATCTGCGGCGGCGCGATCGCCGGATACTGGGACACCGGCAGCGTTTTTATCGACAGCAGGCCCGCCAGAACTACCATGATGGCGAGCACGCAGGCAAAGATCGGACGATTGATGAAAAAACGGGGCATGGTCGGCTCCTTACGGTTTGTTGACTGCTGGTTGGCTGCCGGCCTCTGCCGCCTTCTCCCCAAAGGGTGCTACCTTCACCGTTATACCCGGACGGACCCGCTGGAGTCCTTCGACGATGACTCGTTCTCCGATCTTCAGTCCATCCGTGACCAGCCAGACATCGCCTATCGCCCGGTCGGTCTTTAAAACCCGTCTCTCGACAACATCATTCTCACCAACCACCAAGGCCACGGCGTTGCCGGCGGAATCACGGCTGACCCCCCTCTGGGGTACCAGCAGTGCCTGTTCCTGGACCCCTTCCTGGACAATGCCGCGGACAAACATACCGGGCAGCAGCAGTTGGTCCGGATTGGGGAACTGGGCCCGCAGGGTGATGGAACCGGTGCTCGGATCCACCGTCACCTCGCTGAATTTCATGGCCCCCTCCAAGGGATAGGCAGTTCCGTCTTCCAGCAGCAGCTTGACCTTAGCCTGGTCGGCATTCTTATTTTTCAGTTCACCACTGGTAAGATTCCGCTTCAGGCGGAGCAGATCGGCGCTGGTTTGGGTTACATCGACATAAACGGAATCGAGCTGTTGGATTGTGGCCAGCGCAGATGCCTGATTGGCCGTCACCAACGCGCCGGGAGTCACGGAAGAACGGCCGATTCTTCCGGAAATTGGAGCTGAGATCCTGGTGTAGGCCAGATTGATCCGAGCGGTGTCCATCGCAGCTTTACCGGCCTCAATATCCGCCTCGGCCTGTTTGAGGGCGGCTGCGGCATCGTCGTATTCCTGGCGGCTGACCGCATTGATGGTCACCAGCTCCTTGTATCGTTTGGCCTTCTGCCGGAGGGTAAACACATTGGCCTCTGATTTGACCAATACGGCCTTGGCACTGGCGTAGGCGGCCTGGTAGGTAGCAGGATCAATCTGATAGAGTGCCTCGCCGGCTATTACATCGCCACCCTCGGTGAAAAGCCGTTTTTGAATGATACCCCCCACCTGCGGTCGCACCTCGGCCACCATCTGCGGCGAGATCCGACCGGACAGCTCCATGGTCAAGGTAACCGGTTCGGAACTCATGACCACAACTCCTACTTCCGGGGTGCTTTTGGCAGGCGGCGAGCCACCGGTTGAGTCCTGTTGTTTGCAGCCGGTCATCGCAAGTAGACCTGCCAGCACCCCGGCCATGGTGAGCAGTTTCATTTTGTCAGCAGTTTTCATCACTCTATTCCTTAATAGGGTTAAACAATAGTTTCTTCATCGGAAGACGGCTCGAAGGCCATGGTAATAAAAAATCCTCCGCTTAGATTAGGGGTTAATTTCGCATGGGGATACCGTTTTGCGAAAACATTCAGCATCGCCTGATTCTCATACAAAACCGTAGCTACAAAGCCGATGAAGCTATTTTCCTTGGCGATCTGCTCCAAAAACGCCAACATTTGGCTGGCTAACCCTTGTCCTTGGTAATCATCGTGCACCACAAAGGCTACCTCGGCATAGCCGTCTTCTTCCTGGTAGTACGAGCCAATCGCAACCACCTCGTGTTGATCGTCTTTCTGTATCCGACCGATGAGTGACATATTGTCTTGATAGTCTACCGCAGCCCATTGCTGCTGCACAACCTCATGGGAAAAGACTCGCATTTTATAGAAAAACCTTCGGAAGATGGTCTCTTCTTTCAAAGAATAGAAAAAATTGCGGGATTCAAATTCGTCGGAAGGATAGAGCGGTCGTATGGATGCTGTTTTGCCATTTTTTAAGTTAACCCGCCAGTTATATTTTTCGAGAAAAATGAGGTCCCGCTCTATCGGTGGCAGTTGATCGGCGAAAATATAATGATGTTTTTTGGCGGCATCGATCAATTCTGCACGAAATTTCGGGTGGGCGATTTGCGCCAATTCCATGACCCGTTGGTATATGCCTTTGCCCTGTAACTCAGCATACCCGTATTCGGTGACCACAAAATTGACGTCGCCCCTGGTAGTGGCCACCCCTGCACCCTCCGACAGATGCGAGACTATTCGTGAAACCGTTCCGTTTTGTGCGGTGGACGGGAGGGCGATGATAGAAAACCCCCCTTTTGACATAGCTGCCCCTCTTAAAAAATCCACCTGGTCACCGATGCCGCTGTAAAACCGATAACCCAAGGAATCCGAGCAAACCTGGCCTGTAAGATCAATTTCCAAGGCCGAGCTGATGGAAACCAGGTTGTCGTTTCGGGCAATCACCAAAGGATCACTGACGAACTCCGAGGAACGAAAATCAAAAAATGGGTTGTCGTCGATGTAGCGATAAAGCTTTTCCGACCCCATGCAGAGGGAGGCGACAACTCGCCTTGGCAGCAAGGTTTTGAGTTTGTTGGTGATGACCTTCTTTTCAAAAAGGGGAAGCATGGCATCGGTAATGAGTTGCGTGTGCAGCCCCAGATCCTTTTTATCGACGAGGTGCTTCAGAATTGCATTGGGCAGCGTTCCGAAGCCGATCTGCAGGGTATCCCCATCGCGAACCAACTGGGAGATAAAATGACCGATGCGGCGAGTGATATGATCTCCCAGGAAATTGAGGTGATAGGTTACAAGCGGTTCTTCATAGGGCACAAAAAAATCGATGGCATCTATATGTAGCAAGCTATCGCCCCAGGCACGCGGCATAGACGGATTAACCTGGGCAATCACCATCTCGGCATTCTCCACGGCGGAACGGGTAATATCAACAGAAACGCCTAAACTGCAATAACCAAACTCATCGGGGGGACTGACCTGGACCAAAGCAACGTCTAGTCCAATACGATGGCTCTTGAATAGTTTTGGAATTTGCGAAAGATAGGTGGGTAGATAATCGATTTTTCCTTCAAACACCGCTTTCCGCATGGGTTCGCTGATAAAAAACAGTTTTAGGGAAAAGCGCTCCACAAAATCCGGATCGTTAACATATTGCGCCAAGGTGTGAGAAAACATCTGATAGATGATGATATCCTGGGTGTCACTGTTGGCCACCATGGCGTGGATCAGATGCTGAGGCTCCCCGCAGCCGGTACCGATAAAAACGCGGCAGCCATTGTGAATTGCAGCAAGTGCCGCTTGTGCGGTGACAATTTTATCTCCAGGCAGTTTCTGTTGCCATTTTGGCAATGACATGAGATCTCCTCATTTTTTACTTTAAAAACATTGGTAACTCGGAACTATCTTGTAAGAAATATCCATCCCCTTTTCCAGCAAAAATTGCATTTTTCTTGAACAGGGGAGTTTATTCATTGACAAGAGGCCTTTTGGCGGGTGACAAAGAATTGTATTATTGTGTGACCCCACCTTCGTTTAAATCATAGGAGTGCCGGTTGTTGCGTGTGGGGACATTAATCACTTATGGAGGACTTCATGTTCGGATTGATGAGATCTCGCGTCTGTTCGCAGACAAATGAGCTGAAGCTGCACCGCCGACTCCATTATTGCGGCACTTGTAAAACCTTGGAGAGCATGTATGGACGGAAGAGCCGCATTATGCTCAACCACGATACGGTCTTCCTGGCTGAAATCATGTCGGCGATCTCGTCAGGCCACAAATTCCCCCAAAAGTGGCACTTCTCCTATCATACCTTTAATTGTCTGTCGTCACCTCGTGAAAAAGAGCAGATACCTCTTCCCCTACAATTTGCCGCTACAACTGCAGTGATCATTACCGAGTTCAAAATTGCCGACCATATAACCGATTCAAATAAAATTGCCTGGAAAGCAGCGGGACAGTTCTTCTCCAGCAGTTTTGCCAAAGCATCGGCACAGCTGCATGAGTGGTGCTTTCCACTTGACGAGCTTCGGTTGGCACTTCTCTCGCAGGAACCCAGGGAGGCAGAAGCTCGGATATCAAAGCTAACCGCCGATGCCCTCCTTGCCGACCTGGCGGAACCGACTGCTGCTGCAACTGCGCTATTTTTCAGACATGGAGCGCGTCTTACCGGTCAATCCGCGCACGAACCGGATATGGCATCGCTCGGCCGCTCTTTCGGGGCAATGGCCTACTTGATAGATGCACTCGATGACTACGGCAAAGATCTTAAAAGGGGAGACTTCAATGCAATACAAGCAGCGTTTCGTCTCAAATCCGATATTAGATCAATCCCTGCCGAGATTCGCCATGCTCTCGCAGAAAAGATCGGCGTCCTTCGGGGAGAGATGGAAACGGCGCTCGGTCGGTTGCCGATGTCCGAAGAGATGAAAGCGCTATTTACAATGCGCCTGCAGGAGAATCTGTCCCGAAAAACCGGCCGGCTGCCGGGAGATAGGGCCGACATGGCGAAGCTGTCCCAAACAGAGTGTAGCATAACGCAGCACGCCTGTAGAGTCAGGTTGTCCCTCTCTGAGCGATGGAAAAATGCGGTTGCGCAAGCGGAAAAAATAGTGCTGGAGCAGAACAACGGTGTGCCGTCTGGCATTTTTCCCCGCTGCGGATCTTACGTCCGCAGGACCTTTGTTTTCTCCTCTGTTGTGCCGATCGCTTTCCTTGCGCCCTATCAGGCGTCGGATGCAGCAACCTATCGCGAATGTATGAGCCTGTTGCTGAATATGATTTTTCTGGGTACTGCTGCCGGCACACTTGCAAGGCTGGTGACACGGCCTGTTGGCCTGGCAATGCAAAGCCTCACTGCCCTTACTGGCGGGCAGTTACTGCTGTTCGGAGCCGGGCGTCATGCCGGTGGGCCCAATATTAATCCGGAGAATCACCTCAAAAATGGCAAGGAATCAGGCAACAGCTGTGGGGATTGCTGCGATGGCTGTGATTGCTGCGACTGCGGGGCTTGCGATTGTGGAGGATGCGACTGCTAAGTTTCATCTTGTCCAAATTTCAGGCAGATAAGATCCCGGCGTGCAGTACTCAATGCGGTACGGCTCTATAATAATGACCACATATTTTGGATCGTCCGGACCGGTGAAGATTGGAGTCAGCATATCATTCCAGAAATTGTGACGGTCCTCCTTGTCCATGGTGACCCGTGCCTTTGCCTGGATTTGCAGATAGGGCTGCATTGCCAAAAAGGAGCTGACGCCGCAGGTCAGATGAACATTTGGGTTGTTCTGGATCTGCATAACCTTGCGGGACTCGGCGAAGGTAGCACAGCGGAGAATAAAGTTGCCATCTCCAACCGTCACCACGTAACGAACCCAAGGGTTATTCTGTTCGGTTACTGTTGCCAGGGAGGCGAGCTGAGGCTTATGAATGATCTCGAGTATCCGTTGATTGAGTTCTGACATTTACGTATCCTCCTTGTTGGTCAAATAGATTGCATCGGCGGTTTTCCCATCGATTCGGTATCATCCCAAGACAAAAAGAGAGTAAGCACTCTTTTTTCGTTCCGCCCATCGACAAATAGTTATGCAGAGAAAAAGTTCTCAGGTTCATTCTTCCGGAATCGAAGCATCGTCTCCTCACCCGGTGAGGAGACGATACATTTCAGTCATTTTAGACGGCAATAAAGCCACATTGTCGACAAAAATATAGTTTCCTCTACCGAACATATGCGCCAGATATTCATGCGCTGCTTTGTCAATGGTAATACAAAACGGATGGATGCCTTGGCCCTTAGCCTCCAGCAGAGCCTTGCGAGTATCCTCTATGGCATATTGGCCTTTATAGTCGTCATAATCTTCCGGTTTACCGTCGGAAATGACCATAAGCAGACGGATCTTGCTCGGCGCACTCTGCAGCTTGCGGGTCAGATGACGAATGGGTGGCCCCATGCGTGTATACTCCTTCGGCATTATGGCGGCAATCCTCTGCTGCACTTTTGCATCATAGCTTTCTTCCGGATGCTTAATGTGGTAAAGCTCGCTTCTCGACCGCCTCATGCCCGAAAAGCCGTAAATACCATACCGATCGCCAACTACCTCCAAGGCTTCGGCAAGGAGGACCAAGGCCTCCTTTAAGGCAACGCCGACCCATCCCTCGGTAGAATTGGACATATCGACCAGAAACAGTACGGTAATATCGCGTTGTCTCCGCAGCGACCGCGTGAAAAGACGATCGGAAGGGGCGAGCCCTGCACGGCTGTCACACAAAGCCTCAATCAGGGCGTCAAGGTCTATATCATCACCATACCGGCGCCGGCGAACAAGACGACGACTGGGGCGCAACATGGCAAATTGCTGTCGCAGCCTTTTCACCTGTGATCGATATTTTTCCAAGGTTGCGGCAACAAAACTCGAACCGACCGGGGCCAGCGTTTTTTCGTAGAGAGAGCACCAATGGTCACGGTAGCCGGTTCGCCGATAATCCCATTCATCGTATGTGAAAAAGTGTCCTTCTCCCGGTAGCACAGTATTTTCGCAGATAATTCCTTCTTGGCGGTTCAATCCACCCCCGGCCAGGCCGGCTGCGGTTTGTACATAGGCCTCTGGAATACTTCCAAGATCCTTGATGATGTCATTCGCCAACGAAGTGAATTCTTCCGGCAGTTTGGGATTTCCCTCGATTGATCGACTGAGGCTCGGCTTGTCTTTTCTTTTCCCACCTTCCCCAATAATTCGTAAGAGCAAAAGATCGGTATCCACAGCAACCACATCTTGCCTATCTTGAGTTCGGCCATCACCGTCATTCTGTTGCTGGAGAAAGAGCGAAAGCAGGCCAACGAATTTCTTTTCTTCAGCCTTTCGCCGCAGCCTGATTGCCTCGCCGGCTCGAATAAAATCAAACTCACCAAGGAGTATTGCCATTGGTCCTAACTGATACCCGCCGGGAAGGTCGGCAAAATGGGCATACAGCTTGGGAAGCATATCCAGACAACAGGTGGACCAGGGTGACTCCACTAGCGGCTGCAGGGCGATTTTATCGGTATCGCTTAGCAACTCTTCCCTGTCATCAAGAGAGCGAGTACCATGCAGCAATAGATGTTGCAGAGCCAGGCTACGTCTCGATACATCACTCGTCGGTTGGATCTCCCGAATCAGCCGACGGCACAGATTGCCTCCGCGATGGATGATTCCCGGCAGTTTTTTGGCAATAAACCTATACACCTTAATAAATTGTAAAACTGCCAGGAGATCGATGGTGAGTTGTCGGTCGGGATACGCCGAAAAGAGTTGTACAGCCGTGCCGCGATCAGAGATATCGGTGTAAATTCGTGAGACAATCTGCCCCCACTGCAAAGTCACAAGCATTTTAAAAAATAGAAGATTTTTTTCTTTTTCGGGAAAGAGATCAAGGTAGGAAGGAAGATAAATAACCCTGGTGTCGGTGGAGGGCAGGGTACCGGCTTCTATTTTCAGGTGCAGGTCGGAAACTCCTTGGATATAAAGAAGCATCGTTGAAGAAATATCGGCAAGGTGTACTCCCGCTTCCCCTCGTTTGGGTCCAAGAAAAAATTTGTCGACTCCGGCCATGAATTCGCGGGCACCCACCAGTCCTTTCCTTTCGTACAAACCAAGAATTCCGCGCACCCATTCGTCGAGAAGATTGAGGGGAAACAAGCGAAGGGCGTGAACACCTTCGGAAAGATAGGCAAAGCAAAGACTGTGGCTCACCGGCCAGATGGCCGGCACATAATTCAATAAAGCATCGAGGGAAACAGGCTCCATCTCGGCCAGACGCTCAAATGTTGCATCCACCTCCCATTCGTTTGGCTTAGAGGGCGATACCTGCTGGTAAAAACGCTTTTTTTGAACACGGAGATCCATGGATATTTTAAAAGAGGGCGAAAATCATCTCATCCATCGCCGCCAGCAGTTCCGGGTCATCGGTGAGGCTCTGAATCATCCCGGCCTTACAGGCCTGTACCGTATCGATCCCCGACCGGATAAGGCGTACCGTCTGAATTATCAACCTTGTTGACGCTCCCTCCGCCAGGCCGGATTCCTTCAGGCTTCGTGTCATGACCGCCAGTTGCACCAGCTTCTCCGCCAGTTCCGGGGAAGCGCCACTCTCTCGTATGGTGATTTCTTTTTCTAATGCACTTTCCGGATAATCAAAATTGATGGAAACAAATCTCTGCCGAGTAGAAGGTTTGAGATCTTTCAAAATATTTTGGTAGCCGGGGTTGTACGAAACCGCCAGCATAAATTCAGGCGGAGCAGTATACAACCTGCCAAGCTTTTCAACCGGCAGCTCCCGCCGGTCATCGGTCAGTGGATGGATGACCACCGTGGTGTCCTTACGGGCCTCGACAATTTCATCAAGATAACAAATTGCCCCGACCCGAACTGCAAGGGTGAGAGGTCCGTCCTGCCATACCGCTTCATTGCCTTTCACCAGATATCTGCCAACCAGGTCGGCGGCGGACAAATCATCATGGCATGATACGGTAATAAGAGGTCTGCGTAACCGCCATGCCAGGTATTGCATAAACCTCGTCTTGCCGCAACCCGTCGGTCCTTTAAGCAACAAGGGGAGTTTATTGTCACTTGCAGCCAAGGCTATCTCGATTTCATTTCCCCTGGCAAGAAAAAAGGGCTCTTCGGTTATCCTATGTTCATCGAGACTGCAGTCGAGCGTTTTTTTAATCCCCATCTTCTTCCTCCAAAAATAATTAAAGTCCCAGTTGAAAACATATGACAACTGGGAACCGGCAACAAGAAGGGGAGTGAGAAATCCTTGTTAAAGCGACCGAACTCGGGAAAAATATTCTTTCGGAGGAGACCTTTTCGAAAATGCTGCACCTGTGAACTGGGTGGAACCCCAGCTTTTTGTTTTTGTCATAAACAAAAATCCCAAGCCTATTGATCGGAAGATCATTCCCAAGAGTAAAGTCGACGAAGTATCTATTTTCAACTATTGAGCTTCAAAACCAATTCACTTTCGCGGGCGCATTTATATTCGGCAAACCTGCCCAAGCCACTGGCAAATACATCCCCGAACACCTCATCACCTGGCCTGAACCGACCGACATTCCTGCCCACCGCCTCAACGCGCCCGGCTATGTCGGCTCCGAGAATTTGGAACTTGGTCGGCTTTAGAAAACCGGCGTGAAAACGAACCAGAAACGGGTCAGCTCGCAGCAAACGCCAGTCAGCAGCATTTACGGATGCCGCATGGACTCTTACCAGTACTTCGTTGTCTTTGGGCGATGGCTTTAGAACGTCTTGCAAGTGAAGAACCTCGGGCGGCCCATAGGTTTCATAGACGATTGCTTTCATGCGTGGTCTCTTGCGGTGCCCGGCAACATCAGGAATAGATGCGTGCAAGGCAAGCATTGAGTAGGTCCCGATATCGCTCCTTGGCCTTATCAGAGAGAAAGCTGTCGGCGATAAGCTGCTCCCAAGCGCCACGCTTCTCGTGTAATTCCTCCAGGGTCTTGTAAATCAGCCTGGC
>Ga0073936_10001825_pt1 | contig 32374 bp, 29 predicted proteins | sample AliMusrvi5mmetaG_FD_87041 | JGI IMG/M metagenome (GOLD analysis project Ga0073936, IMG submission 87041) | Freshwater lake bacterial and archeal communities from Alinen Mustajarvi, Finland, to study Microbial Dark Matter (Phase II) - Alinen... | ecosystem: Environmental > Aquatic > Freshwater >...
AAACTATAAAACAAATTACATGCTCCACCATAGGTTAAAGCGAACATTTAGTAGATATAGTAAGCCTTATTGGAAGTATACCATATTTCATTTAGATAATGCCAGTCAGCAGAAGCGAAAAAATAAAAAAAGTGGGTTAAGGATGGTTATGGAACTGATTATTGATATCATTGATAATTTTATTGGCCAGGTCCATATCCGGCAGAAGGTTCTTTCTGGCCTTGATGGTGATGCGTATGGATTGCTCGGTTTGTGGGGTAATCCTGGCTATAACATGGGACTCTTGCACAGTTGCTTCTATATTGCCGCCTTTAGCATCTTCAGAATTAATAATCCCCAACCGGCTTAAGGTCGTATGCACTGTTTGAAAGGCTTTGTCATAATTGGCATCTACCTGCATCTGGATTTTGTCTTGGCTAACGACTATTCCGCCCGCCACTCCAGCCCCAAGGAGCACAGCCACACATCCGTTAAATAAAAAGATGCTGATGAACAATTCAGATAATGGTAGGAAATATTTCTTCACTGGTTTTTTACTTAAAGTTTCTCATCCCAAAGCATTTTCAAAAAGTCTTGATACGGCACTATCTCTATGTCTCCCACTCTTCTTGGTCGGGTTTCTAAACAGACACAAAATAGTCGCTTAAAAGAATGCTCTTGGGCAATGGCCTTCAATGTTTTTAAGTCATCCGAGCTCACGAGCTGCTTACCTTTAATTTCCACAGCAGTATGCTCATCTATAATCAAATCAACTTCCAAGTTTGATGCAGAACGCCAAAAATTTAATTTTAAAGGCGAGACGTAATCACTAAAGGCGAAGAATTCATTGATAATAAAGGTTTCAAACGCGTCCCCAAATTCTGACGTTCCTGGCGTGTAGGCTTTTCGCCCTTGCAGTTGACGTACAACTCCCATATCAAAGAAATAATACTTCGATGAAGCAATGGGTTTCCTCTTGGTTCCCGTAAGAAAAGCTGGAAGTTCCCGAATCAGATAAGTATCTTTTAGAATTTCAAAATACTCATAGACTGTGGTTCTTTTAACCTGGGCGTCGCTAGCAACATTTGTAAAATTCACGATTGTGGCGTTACATAGAGCCGCGACAGTCAAAAATCGAGAAAAAGCAGGTATATTACGCGTCAAGGCCTCAGCGGCAATTTCTAAACTTAAATAATTGCCAACATAGGCGTTTAAATCAGCTTTTAAATCATCTGAGAAATATATACTAGGAATCAGTCCGGCATTGAGCGCGCGATTAAGTTCAAAATAGGGCCCCAATTCTTTAGTGACGAAAGGGTGCAAATGCATTTGCCTGGCGCGACCCCCTAACAAATTCACTCCTTTGGAACGCAATTTTCTTGCGCTTGAGCCTGTTAGTAGAAATCGGGTTTTCTTCTCTTCAATCAGTAAATGAACCTCATTTAAGAGTTCAGGAATGCGCTGAATCTCATCAATGACGACCAATTCATCTTTACTGGAGATCTCTTCTTTAAGCCTTCCGGGTCGGGAATTAAATTCAAGGAACACCTTGTGGTCTAACAAATTATACGTCTTGACCGAAGATAGACTGTGACGAATTAATGAGCTTTTCCCAGTTTGACGAGGGCCAAATAAGAAATACGATTTCTTTTTAAGTAATGATTTTAAATCAATCAAGCGCTCGATGTATTTAGGTTTATTATCTTTCATATGTCACCTGTTTCGTCATTTAATATGACATATGACGATTAATATGTCAAATGGTTTCCGTAGCTTTAGTGTGCAAAAAAATGGAGAATTTGGCCAGTTAAAATACCAATATAGGTGCCTTCAATATTGCCTAAAATAGCAAGTAACAGCCCCACACTGGCAAAACCTTTTTGGTAAATTTCCGCCACCAAGGGGGCCGAGGCCACCCCTCCGACATTCGCCTGGGAAGACACCACGGCCAAAAATAACGGGGCGCGCATCAATCTAGCGGCAATCAGCAAAACTATCGCATGGATAAATACCACCAAAAACCCTGCCCCAATCAATATAAACGCCGCTTTGATGTGGTTGATGCTGGCCCTGGCGCCGATGGAAGTTAGGACAAAATATAAAATAAAATACCCCACCTTATTGGTTCCATAAACTTCACATTGACGGGCCGGGGTGAATGACAACGCAATTGCCAACAAGGAAACCACAATAATGGTCCAGGCATAGGTTGAAATAATTCCGTGGACTTCCGGTAAGAAATGGCTGAGGTAGATGGATAAAAAACCGCCCAAACAGGCAAAGACAATCAAGGCGGCTGTGGTCTTAAGAGTTAATTTGTGTGCCCTTTGAGAAGGAATGTCCTTAATCCTTTGGTTTAAATCGTCAATCATGGTCCTATCAGAACCATTCCAAAGGTCAAAAGCAGGCGCTAATTTAACGAAGGACACCATAATGGCCATCCACACATAGGGCACAATGGTGTCCACAATGACCATGGGCAAAAACACAGCATCCGGCGTACGCAGCGCTTCTTTGACCGCAACCATATTGGCACTTCCTCCTGTCCAAGAGGCTGAAAGGGCCGCAAATCCCGACCAGAACTGGGACCCAATAGTATTCTTAAAAAGAACAAAGACAACCACCATCCCCAGCATGATCCCAAGAGTACCAATAAAAAACATGATCAGCGCCGGCGGGCCCAAACGCATAATCGCTTTCATATCCACGGTGATTAAAAGTAAAAATAAAGCGACAGGCAAAAGATAGCTTGTGATTTTAGAATAAATGGCCGCTTGAGAATCTATAAGGCCAAAACTTGAGGCAAGCATCGGCAGGAAATAAATCCAAAATACTGACGGTAAGACATCAAAGAGTTTTGAGAAACGTTTATGATTGGCAAGATAAAGAACACCGGATTCAATCGACAACAAAAGAACAATAAGGGCAATCGGATGGCTAATCATTGGTTATATACAGCAGCGTCAAACTTTTGGCCTACATTATTTAACAAGCTCTTGGCGCATTGACTGAAGCTCACTGCGTCGTTTGGAATCAACCTTAGGATAAGATAATTTCAAGCTCTTGAGTGTTTCAAGCACAACTTGAGAAATAATCAATTGGGCGTTTGGCTTGTCATCCGCTGGAATGATATACCATGGCGCCTGCGCCGTGCTTGTGGCTTTAAGGCAGTCCTCGTAAGCCTTCATATACTCTTTCCAGAGTTTTCTTTCTTCAACATCCGTGGGACTAAACTTCCAATTTTTTTGGGGTTCATCAATGCGCTTAAGGAAACGCCGTCTTTGTTCATCTTTAGAAACATGTAAGAAAAACTTAACGACCCTTGTGCCATTGCGGTAAAGATGTTTCTCCAGATCCACAATAGATGCGTATCTCTGCTGCCAGGTGGTTTTGGGGTCAATCAATTCATGGGGAATATTTTCCCCTTCAAGAATTTCCGGACGGACTTTGACAATCAAGACTTCTTCATAATAAGAACGGTTAAAAATGCCAATATGCCCGCGCTCTGGCAAACAGCGGGTAGTCCTCCATAAAAAGTCATGTTCTAATTCTTCAGCACTTGGATGTTTAAAACTAAAGACCTGACAACCCTGAGGGTTAACACCGGACATAACATGCTTAATAGCACTGTCCTTGCCTGCCGCGTCCATGGCCTGAAAAATCAACAATAAGGCATAGCGGTTATCCGCATAAAGCACATCCTGCAGCGCGCTTAAATTAGACACGTGCTCGCCGAGCATTCTTTGACAGTCTTCTTTTGATTTATAATAAGGCTTGATGGTAGTTGGCCATTGTTTAAGCTCAACCTTCTGATTTTCCTTAGCTCGAAAGTCTTTGATATCAATAGTCATATTATCCTATCGAACAATGAAAACCCGGACGTGTAAAAATATCCGCAGGCAGATATTCTTTTAATTTATACCGTATAAGCTTGTTTAAATTCTTGGCGCCCGCGGCGGAATCTTTCTGACCCGCGAATTGAAGATAGGCCATATTTAAAGCCACCATACTATAGAGCCATTCTTTCTTTTTTACTCCTCGAACATTTTGTTCTTGGACGATATCCACATAGGCCTTAGCCATAGCTTCTTTTAGTTCTAAATTAAGGTGAGGATAATCGGTTTTTTCTAATTCTGCTATCGTCTGTTGTAAAGATTTTTGATCAACTTCCTCAATAGATTTCTTAAAAACCTTAACACGCTCAATCTCTTGAAGCGACAAACGTCCTCGAAGAGAGTGTTCTTTGGCCAAGGCTAAAGTGGAAAATAGAAATACAAAAGATAAAAAAGTAACGCAATAAAGAAATTTTTTCATAAAATTTAAAAGCGATCAATGGGCCTTTCTCCTTTTTACTAAGAGAATATTAATACCATAAAAACAGTGGGCCTTGTAAAATTCTTCAATAAATTATCCAATCATTAATGGCCGCTTTTCCCCCAGGTCTTATCAAGAAAATCTTCTCGGCCGGAATTATCATGATACATACCGTATTTGACGGGGCTCTTTTTATAGTATTTCTGATGATATTCTTCCGCAGGATAAAATACAGCGGCGTGAACAATCTCCGTAACAATGGGCCCATTAAATTTCCCAGAAGATGCCAATTGTTTCTTGGATTCTTCAGCTAATCGCTTTTGCTCATCGCTGTGATAAAAGATAGCACTGCGATATTGCGTGCCATAGTCGACAAATTGATGGTCTTTGGCTGTTGGATCAATATTATGCCAATAAATATTAAGCAATTGTTCAAAAGAGGCTTCCTTGGGATCATAGGTCACTTCAATAGCCTCCGCATGACCAGTCTCTCCTGAGGAGACTTCTTCATAGGTAGGGTTTTGCGTATGGCCCCCGGTATAACCCACCAAGGTTTGCTTAACCCCTTTTAAACGGTCAAAAAATGGCTGCATACACCAAAAGCAGCCTCCAGCAAAGGTTGCTTTTTCTAAACTCAAGTTATTCATCGTATCCTCCTTAGCAAGGGCCAAACTCGACATAACAATTAATGTTGTCAAAAAAATTAGATTAAATTTCATAAATTGCCTTTTTATTTATCATCAGAAACAAACTTCATAGCTACAGAGTTAATACAATAGCGCTTGCCCGTTGGAGGGGGGCCATCTTCAAAGACATGCCCTAAATGGGCCCCGCATCTGGCGCAATGGACCTCGGTGCGATGCATACCGAAATCAAAATCTTCGGTGTAGTCGACATTGGCCCCATTGACTGGCTGCCAAAAGGAAGGCCATCCAGTGCCTGATTCAAACTTTTCTTTGACCAAGAATAAATCCGTCCCGCAACAAACACATTTATAAACCCCATTCTTATGCCCTTTAGTCGGTAATCCACAAAAAGCACGTTCTGTCCCATGCTCCCGGGTCACTTCAAATTGTTGGGGGGTTAAAGTCTTCTTCCACTCTGCATCTGTCTTTATAATCTTATCAACCATTTGATAGCTGTTGCTTGAAACATCAAATATCCGTATTTTATTTGGTTGTTGAGCCTTCATATCCACCTCTTTAGCTTGTGCGACATTTAGAATCAAGAACAACATTATAAACAAAACGACACGGCGCATATCTGCTCCAATTAATCTTTAAAATGTACTCCTGATTGACTCGCCCATTCTTCCAATGATTTATTAAATTCCTTAACTGAATCGGCTCCCTCAACTCTCGCTGGTTTTATCTCCTGACCATTACCGTCAATAAAAACCACCGTGGGAAGGCCGATGACACTATACTTATCAATCAGCTTTGATACCGCAGGCGCGTCGATATTCGTCGCATCAACCCTTAATGCTGTGACTTGCGCGATCTTAGCTTGGATTTGAGGATTAGAAAAAACCGTTCTATCTAATTCATGACACCCAAAACACCATTCGGCATAAAAATCAATCAGGAGAGGTTTATGCTCAGAAATAGTCTTCTCTAGCTTTTCTTGACTATAGGGCTGCCAAATAGTTTTTTGATTTTGATGAGGAGTATGCACATGTAAGGCCAAGGACAAATAAAAGATTCCAAAGCCCAGCAATATGACTCCAAAGGCTCTTTCCACCCAAATCAACCAACCACCGGCTTTTGGTAATTTAGTTACGAGAGATGAAAAAGTTCCCAGCAATAGATAAGGGAAACCTAAACCTAGGGAAAAAATAAAAAAAGCGATAAATCCATACTTTGGATCCCCATTGTCCGCAACTGCCGCAAGCAAGGCAATGACTGGAGGGCCAATACAAGGGGCGGCAAAAACACCGACGAGCATTCCTGAAATAAATAACCCTAGATAGTTGGCCTTACGCAAGCCTCCTAAGGAATTAAGCCATTGGCTTGGGACGCTAATTTGAAAAAATCCAAACATAGACAAAGCCAATATAAACATCATGACAGCCACACCTCCAAGAACCAAGCTGTTCTGCAAGGCTGCGCCAAAGACCTTGCCCGTTGAGGCAGCAAAATATCCCAAGGTGCTATACATAAGCGCAATCCCTAAGACATACACCAAGGCTTTGATAAAAGAATGCCTTAACGTCTCTTTTGAATCTTTCTTAGGCTTAAACAGCGATGCGGTGACCGTCAGCATCGGATAAACACACGGAGTTAAGTTAACCGCTAATCCCGCGAAGAAAAAACTTATAAAGGTTAGAATATTATGACCACCCATACCGCTTCCTTTCACCTAATATTGGTTCGCTGATTATACTAGAGAAAGATAACAAAATCATTTTTCTTTTAGAAAGGGTTACATGCAAATTTATGACAAATCCAATATACATAAAAACCCCAGAGCCTTATTAATAGCTCCGGGGTTTTTTAGAACTTCATTAAAAATAATTCTAGCCTTTGTTAACTGGAACAGGCACATCTTGGTTAGATGCTGGTTGAGTAAAATTAATTAGAGTACTAGCACGTAAATATTGGGCATTAGTATTACCAGGCCAGTATACAAGTTGGTTCCCCCAATTGATAATTAATCCCTTTTGAGGAATTTGTGCTGCTTGGAGTTGTAATAAAGGCGTCAGATTATATAAACCAAGCTTAATGATTGATTCTCCATCCCCCTTGGGACTAAAGATTGGAGGCAATTCTAAAATTTGAGCATTAGCACAAAAGATAAAACCAGTAGAATCAGTAGTACATTGGGAATCGTAAGAAGAAACACGTGTTAAAGAAAATGAATTTCCTACAAAATCATAAATATTTATACTTTGCCAAGAATCAAAACTTAATTCACTACTTCTATTACCCATATTCTCATTGGTGCCCTTTATTCCAAGGAAAATTAAAAACTGTTTAGTATTAGCCGTAACATTCCCGCCTGTAGCCGCGTCATATATATAAAGATGAGTGTCAAAATTCTGATTGGCCGCATGGGCAAAATTCAACGAACACAACATAAACGCCATGACTAAAAATAATTTCCTCATTTCTTCCCTCCTCATTTATGGATTAACGCTGAAAATCTATATAAAAAGCTTACCATTTTTTTGTAAACTAATCATCAACTTTCTTTTCAAATTCTATTATCTCCCATAAATGAAAAAAACTCAGCTTACTTTGGTTGATTACTCTTATCTCTTTCAACTATATACTTCTGCTCTTGATAAACAGCCTCTGGGAATAATCTTTCTTCAGACAAGGCATCTTCCAAGGCATAAACCTTCTCAAGTTGAAACAAATACTGCGCGTATTCCTCGGAAGAATAATTAGCACGTTCTAACGCGTCTTTCTCATCCTTTTCAATTGAATCCAACTCCGCATTGGTACATTTTTCTATTTCTTCCTCAATCTTTTCCTGATTAGGTTGCAAAATATTCTCTTTAACCTCTTCTGTAAGGTCTGCTCTTCCTAACAACTCCGCCATTCTCAAACGTTTTTGTGCGCGCTGGGCCAATTCTTTTCTCTTGTGTAAAAGCCGCATCTGAGATTCTTGTTCACAAATCGATAAGGATTCTAGTTCTTTACGTTCTTTGTAATAAAGTGTTTTCAATTTTTCAATGTACATACGCACCTTTCTAAATAACTACTTCTCGTATCCGTATTGTGTATAATCAATCCCTAAATCTTTCATATCCGTCTTCATGGGCCCATGGAACCCAAAAGGGGTCTCGATAAAAAGAGCATCTACTAAATCTTTTTCAGAAACCACAGAACGATTATCGTTCTTGGCCAAACTTTCAGCCTTTTGTGAAACCTTGACCTGGGCGATAGCACGCAAAAAAACAGGAATCTTAGTGTTAATCATCTGATTAAACTTTTCCTTGGTGTTTCCATCCCATTGGATATCCATGCGGCTTATTGCCTTTGAATCAATAATGATTAATAAATCCCCACGGTTTTAATGGCATTCCCATCCGTCTTGCCGGCGTTTTCATCTGTCGTCGTTGTATTGGCGGTTATATTGACTTGGGGGCTGGCAATATCCCCTGGTGTTTTGGCCGATTCTCTAGCCCCACCAAGCCCTTGATTTCCCGGCACCGCTTCGTAGCCTAAAATATCTCTTCTGACTGTTTTCCATGTTTGGTTTTGTTGAAAGGTAAACATCTTAGATAATTTTTCTTCCAACTGCATTTTTAATTGCCTAACGGGCAAAATCATTTCTTTTTCATCCCCATTGGCCTTATCATAAATCTTTTGAAAAGAAGCCACATATTCCACAACAGCAGGTTTAATAGCATCTTCCTGTTTAAATTCCAGGTCCAACGCCGATTTCATTTTATCCATTAAATCACTGGCATTAGGGACTTCCAAAGCATAAAGCTTTATTCCAAAAATTAAACATAAAATGACGCCGCTACATATCACTTTAAATTTCATGCCTTTTCTCCTTAAAGTTTAAAGTTGACTAGACCCGTGTAGGCTCATCAGGCGTTGATATTATTAAACTATAATTTGATTGATTTTACAGACGATACCATCACCTTATTGGATGCCAGACTTTCCGTTGAACTTGCATCTAGGGCTGTAACATAATAATAATATGTCGATCCAAAATTGACATCCGTATCCGTATATGAAGTTGCCGCGGTAAGCGTCGTCAATACAGAATACGTGCCGTTAGCCGACGTTGAGCGATAAATCTTATTTTTAGTAACATTGGCCGTTATCGACTGCGTCCAACTCAAATGAACAGAATAAGACGATGGATTAACGATAACAACGTTAATAATTGGTTTTTTCCCATTACTTTGGGTCTCTCCAGAACCTGTTAAATTAGTCGGAGGCCTAACCCCCGTTAAAGCGGAAACCTCCGGAGAATTTAATCCTTCCCCATTTCCATTGGTCGCTGACAGAACATAATAATAGGTCGTATTGTTTGTTAAAGAAGAATCCGTATAGCTTGTGGCAGTAATCCCATTAATTACTTTGTCGGTATATGGACCGTGACTTGCCTTAGATCTTTTAAGATTATACGTAACCCCACTGGTATTGGCCGTCCAAGATAGCTGCACCTGATTATCTCCTCCGACAGCCGTTAGCCCTGCTGGAATTGATGGAGGAGACAATGTCGGGATAGCGCTTGTTTGTAAAGAATTTAAACCTTCTCCTGCGGCATTAGCTCCTGATACCACATAAAAATAGTTAGAACCATTACTCAGAGGTGAATCCGTATAACTTGTAGATGTAATCGCCGTAACAATTTTATCCGTGTACGGCCCCCCACTAGTTGTTGATCTTTTAACAGTATAGGTATCTGCTTTGGCATTGGTGTTCCAAGACAAGACTGCTTGACCATTTCCCGCTAGCGCGTTTACGATTGGCGCACTCGGAGGGGCTAGTCGTGGCATTGCGCTCGTCTCTGCTGAATTTGAACTCTCTCCTCCTAAATTAACCGCTGAAATAACGTAATAATATCTTGTCCCATTGACCACCGTTGAATCGATAAAACTTGTTGTTGTCACGCCTGTAAAAGTTTTATCCGTATATGGTCCGCTAGTAGTTAGAGATCTTTTAATATTATATGAAACCGCGCCTGTGGTAGTACTCCAAGACAGCGTCACTTGACCGTCTCCAGCAACGGCAGTTAATCCCGTCGGTGCCGCGGGCGGGACAGTTGGAACCAATTCCAAATATAAATTCACACCATTAAACGACCCTAGGCCGCTAGCATCATCATATCCTGTCACGGCAGGGTACCCGCCACCGGAAGTATGATAAGAATTTCTTCCTGTTGTAATATCATGAAAATCACTGGCATATTTATTTACATTACCCGCTATTGAGTACAGTGAAGGATTTAGGAATCCAACCCCATCTTGACCATTGTCGGACCTGCCCTGATTGACCCGTGTAGTAAACGCGGCCCAAATAGGGGCCGCGATACTTGATCCGGCCAAGCCCATCCATTGACCCTTTACATAGAAGTCATACCCAGTAGTGGGATCTGCATTAAGGACCACGTCCGGCACGTTACGCATGGTGGTGGATCCTTGAGATGCTATTGAAATCATTCCTACTTGATAAGAGGGAATGCTCTGAACTGAACTAATTCCTCCACCCCCATAGGCTGAAGCACTCTCACTTTTATAACTCTGATCTAGGTTTGTCGACAATAAACTGATGCCTACTCCCGTTACATAAGGTTGAGCCGCAGGTTCATCCACCGACAAGCTGCTGCCATCATCATACGCCCCGGTATCACCCGCTGCCGCGAATACTGTCTGCCCTTGAGCGGCCATTTGTTGAAAAAGATTGTTATCAAAATTAATAGTTCCCGAGCGACCTTCATTAATACCCCATGAGCAACTGACAACCTTGGCTAAATTATCTTGTGCAATCCTAGTCCACTCATCACTCCAGGCTGCCACTGGATTGTTAGCCTGATCAGCTTCATACACTAAAATATTATTAAGTCCGGGAGCTATCCCTATTAGAATTTCAATATCTATCGTGACCTCAATATCCCCCCCACTACCTAGGGGAGATCCATTATAACTACCAATAAGAACATTCTGTAAGGAGACATTGGGAAGCTGATAATAACTTTCATAGGTAGTGATATCCCCTTGTCTATAGCCATCGAGTTCAAAAAGAGCCGCGGTTTGACCATGGCCATTAGTGGGAATTGATCCCATGTTATAAGCTTTAATTATGTCCGCGGGGGCAAACAAACCATTATGACCTGTGCCGACCTTAGAGGTTATTGTCCCTGGCACAGGCTGCATATGAGGTGTAAATTTCAAATTATCTAGGCCCAAAACACCTACTACCTTACCGGCTATGTTCGCAGGTATAGTTGGGTCAAGAGGCGAAGCAAAGAATAAAGTTCCATCTTTCTTCTTATAATTATTTATTTGTACACTAAAAGCTCTCTGCACATCTGCCACTGATCCCGACACATTAAGGACAAATTTATTAGACGATACTCCCTCAACACTCAATTTTTGGGATTGAAGATATTGTTGAACATTCAGAGAATAAACGTCGGAAGATCCAAACTTTTCAGCAAAGTCAACAGGAGTTAAAAAGTGATGATAGGTATCCGGCTTGGTTGGATCATAGAGGTTTTTAATCAGGGCCTTTAATTTCTCCTGATTATTTAAAGGTAATACAATCCGCAATTGAAGTTTTTGTTTGGGATCCGTAGCCCCAAGTAAGGTGGACATTTTTATTGCTTCTACGGGGGCATGCTTAAGCAAGATTTGACTACCATTAATATTGTTCTTAACTAAGCTTATAGGACTTGAATTATTCGACGTGACTGCGGATGTGACCGCGATGGCATCTGCGGACAGTGTCCCTACCATAAGAACTAAAAGAACTCTCAAAAAGATTCTTACATTAATCAATCTTAAGTGCTTTCTATACATAGCCCGTCTCCTTTTAAAATAATGTTATTTTTAGTATAACATAGAGAATTTTTGGGCTTTCATTTTCTTTAAAAAATTATTTTAAAATTTAAACACAAATTCTTATTTTTAATACAAAACGGATGGGCTGGAGAATCAACGCCTGGGGCTTCAAGCAGGGCTTAACTGGTAATGGGATGTTCTCTCCACCACCAAACCTTCGCTGACTTCAAAGTATTCATAGATGTTACCTAAATTCGCGTAAGGAATAAAAGACCTTCCTTCTTGAGTCAAATATTTTAAAAGCGAATCTTTAGCGAAAACAACGTCAGAAACGCGCGCCGGGCATAAATCTGATCGGCCGTCCCCCACATAGACAATCGTCTTCTCCGCGACCTTCTCTGGGGTCAAATGGATTTTCTTACAATGGGCGCAAGATGGACAAAGAGGATTATCATAAGGGAAGGATGGGACCAATCTATCTCTAAAAAAATCTAACCTATTGGCATAGACAGGTAAATTCTTAATCCCATGGTTTTCTAAAATGCTTTCAATAATAAAGGTAAAATTATCACTCAAAATGACAGGCTGGGTCCCTTCTTTTCTTAAAAATGACAAGAGCGGATGAAAAAAAGGATCAATCTCTATGTTCTTTAGAAAACTACGCAATTCCTTTTTGGAAACCCATACATTCTTCAGTTGCCCTTGAAGACATTCTTTGGTGCCAATTCGGCCTTCTTCCCAAGCCTTTTCCAAAAGCAGCCAATCCTCATTGATAGAAAACTCTTTAATAATATCATCCAATACATCTGAAGTTGTTATGGTATTGTCGAAATCAAAAAAGAAGCGGCTGTTGGATAAAATTGTCTCATTAAGCATCATTGAAATATTTTAACAATGATTATAAATAAATGAGATCGAAAAATAGAACCCAACGGTGAGAAAATATGAATAAAACTGCACTTTTTGGCTAAAACCACGCAAGAATTTGCATATCACCTGGCTAAAGCCCATATTTCTTAATTTTGTACCAAAGATTTCTTTCAGAAATATCCAGCATCCTGGCGGCCTCAGCTTTGACACCATTGGCGGCATTGAGAGCTTTTTGAATGGCTTCTTTCTCTTTTGCATCCAGCTGTGATTGAAGATCCAGATCCTTTTGAGGTAAAGAAGCTTCACTGGGAAATTTCTTAATAGCTGTTTGGACCGCTTGAACAAGCTCTTCAATGCTAAAGGGTTTGCGTATATAATCTGAGGCCCCATGCTTGAGGGTTTTAACCGCGGTATCAACATCCGCGTAGGCAGTAGTTACGACGATGGGGAGTTTAATACTCATTCGCTCCATCTCATAAATCAATTCCACTCCATCCATAATGGGCATACGCACGTCGGTCACTACAACATCCACAGGTTTATCAAAAAGATGCTTCAGAGCCTCTTCTCCGTTCGCCGCGGTTAACACCTCAAAACCATGTTCAGGCAATCCTAAACGAAGCACCCGCAATAATTTGGGCTCATCATCAACTATTAATATCGTTATCATAAAATTATCTCATCGGTAAATAAACCGTAAACGCTGTTCCTTGGGGCTGCATTCTTGTCACTTCAATACGTCCATGATGGTCGAGCACCACACGCTTAACTACAGTCAGACCAATACCAAAACCGTAGGGTTTGGTCGTATAAAATAGATCGAACATTTTATTTTTATCTTTATTCGTGATCCCATGGCCGAAATCCCTTACCTGCAGTAAATACTCTTGCCGGTCAATAGCGGTTGTTACTTCAATGACTGTCTTGGATTTAGAGGCCTCGATGGCATTGAGAATTAAATTCATTAACACTTGTTTAATGGCATCAGGACGACAAGGACATAATATGGATGGAGCTGTGTTATAAACTTGCAGCGTTAAGTTAGCGGCTTGTAGTTTCGGCGCGAAGAATTCAGCGGTCTTATGAACCATGGCCCCAATATCCGTCGGTATCTTCGGCTCATCTCGATAATGGCGTAATCTTAGCAAATCCGTTAACAAGCTATCAACCCGCATGACTTCAGTGCTGATATCTAAAGCCAACTCCCCCATGTCACCCTTGACACGACCTGCGATGACACTGGCCGCGCTTTTGATAACACCTAGGGGGTTGCGGATCTCATGGGCCAGGTTCTGCACCAAGGCCGCTGACGCCATTTGCCTTTCTTGTTCCATCAGCTGTTTCGTTTGTAAATATAAGACCCTAATATTATACGTACAAATGGAAACAACAAGAAATCCGACGATAAGAATAAAATAAATACTGTTTTGTATGGCCCTGTCTCCCAATTTATGCGCGTGCGCCAGGGCAATACGCAAACTCTCAAAATAAAACTTCCGCAAATAGAGCTCGTCCTGATTTAACTGGTCCAACGACTTTACCCATAGCGGGGACAATGTTACAAGAGCCTTAGGGGGAATAGACGCAATGCTATGGAGCAAATCTTTTAACCTTTGTTCCACGGATTGAAGCAGTTTTAATTCTGATTTCTCATGTTTTATTTTCGAGAAATTCTCATCATCCTTACTCAGTTGACTTTCCCATATAGGTAATTTATCCTCTAAGGCAGCGGCTTTGGATTTTAAACCCTCCATCGATATCGCTCCGGCCTTCCAACTATTAATATTGTCTGATAATTCATCCAAGATGTCCTCGGTAAAAACCATTTCTTGATATTGCTGCCACTTATTTTCCGCCTGACGTTGATAAAAATGGACCCATTTAAGATAATGGAAACCAACTCCAGCTGCCACGCCAAGCGCAAGGGACAAAATGATAAACGCCAAAGCTATTTGATGAATTAACTTCATTAATTAGTCCAAATTCTTATGATAACAATTAACCCCACAACCATTACCAAAATATGGTAAACGTTTGCACTTTAAAATGCAAGGCTTCAATGCATGTCTACCCAGAAGAGTTTCATCCCATTTCAGATGGTGAGAAGTTTTTATGTAATGGATTTAAATCGAATCGTACTCTTGGCTTACTTTGTGGGGAGATTTTCTTTAACAATCTTCGATAGAGATGAGAAATTCTTAGTTAGCCAGGACAAGACGGCCATTTGTCTTTTAGTTTGGGCCAGAGGCCGCGCCGGATTGCCCCAAACAACAGTATTATCATCGATATTGCCAATGACAGCGCTTTTACCGCCAATAACGACATTGTTACCTATAGTCACATTATCCGTTACCGCTACTTGCCCACTCATGGTCACGTTATCTCCAATGATAGAGCTGCCCGCGATGCCGCTTTGCCCTGCCATAATAAAATTCTTTCCAATCTTGACATTATGAGCAATGTGACAAAGATTATCAATTTTGGAATTGGCCCCAATAACAGTATCGTCTAGCGAACCTCGATCAATAGTAGAATTAGCGCCAATTTCAACATTCTCTTCAATAATGACCCTGCCTAATTGAGGAAATTTATGGATGACATTCTTATCTTTAATGTAACCGAATCCGTCTGAACCAACCACAACCCCTGCATGGAGAATAACGTTATTCTTTAATTCAATATTTTCATAAAGTACTACTCGTGGATATAAATGGCATGAAGCGCCTATGATACAATCCTTCTTAATCACGCTGCCGCTTTCTATAATCACACCATCTTCGATGACAACATTGTCTTCTATGGTTACGAAGGATCCTATCTGAACATTATTTCCAAGTTTTACTGAAACCGCGAGCTGCGCGCAGGGATGTATGAAGGATTCTGCGGACTGCTTTTGATGTAATACATTGTAGGAAAGAAGGAATGCGAGCTTAGGATTGTTGACTCTTATAAGTGATTTTGTAGATTTTCTTCCTGTTTTAGTAGTCAATATACACGCAGTTTGGCTCTTTTCAGCTATCGTAAGCCTATCTTCATCAATGGCAAATGTTAAAGGACTCTCCTTGGCAGATCCAAAACCGTTCAAAAGGGTGATATCAATATCCCCATCCCCTTCAACCGTGCCTTCTATAAGAACTGCTAAGTCTCTGATCTTCATTAATCTACCCTTATCAGGATTTACAAAGCTGCGGCCTCTGCTTTTGCGAAGATTGATCCGCATGAGTGTTGCAATATTCATCGTGATTATAAATACTTAAAATATGCTTGCAACCATGCTGCTTACATTTTCGCCCTTTTCTAGAGGTCAAAATCTTTTTATGCACATCCACTCCCCTTTCGTTCCTTGAAAGCACATTACAAAACTATGCCTTATGCCGGAATGTAATTCTACCCCTACTTAGATCATACGGAGATAACGCCACCGTTACAGAATCTCCAGGTAAAATCTTAATAAAAAACTTTCTCATTTTACCTGCGGGATACGCGGTTATCTTATGGCCGTTTTCCATTTCAACAGTAAATTGGGCATTCGATAATGCTTTTTGCACAATGCCCTGCACTTCAAGAGCTTCTTCTTTAGACATGTATTCTTCTTTCCACTAAAATTCTTTAAACTTCAGTTAATTTTTGACTCTTGCACGTGGGACGGATATGAAAGGCCAAAAAACCTTGATGAGACGGTTGAATTTCAAATTCCACCTTTAACCCTTCCCTCAACTGTGCAAATTGAACATCCCATAAACAAAGCTTATGAAAATGAACTTCTTGTCCAGCTTGTGTTTTGATATACCCGTATTCTTTATCATGAAATAATCTAGTGACGTGTCCTGCATGCATTTCTTCAGCCTCCCAGCGTTGTGATGTTATAAATAGATCGGTCAAGCTGGCAGATATCAGGACAGAATATCGAGAGATCTGTTGGGAAGGAGTTATCTATTTAGGTTAAGTCATTATACTTTATTATTGGAAGAGTACAATGCTTATTATCTGCCAGCTCCCTTATAAGGAATGACAAAACTACTAAATATTGAGAAATTAAATTGCTGTGTTATAATTGCGGCGTTTTTAAATGAAATAAACCCTAGGAGAACGAAACGTGGATACCCGAGCTACCACTCTAAATTGCATGGATGGACGCGTGCAATTACCCGTCCTTACATGGATCAAAACAAACTATCCTGTGAATTTTGTGGATGTTATCACTGAGGCAGGGATGGACGTTGTCTTAGCCAAACAAGAGGATATTTCAGAAATCCTAAGAAGCATTAAGGTTTCCGTCACCCTCAATAAATCCAAACGTCTTTTTGTGGTTGGCCATTATGACTGCCGTGGTAATCCTGTGGATGAAAAAACCCACTATCAGGAAATCATTGCCGCTGTCATGCGCCTCAAGCCGTTGTGGCCGGCCCAGGAAGTCATAGGCCTTTGGGTGAATGACCAGTGGCAAGTTAATCTTGTCTGTTAATCCCCTTCATTGGCTAATGGCATAAAATATCCATTAACTGCCGTCGTGATTTTCATTTTCTTCCATCGCTTTTGCCAAGGATTTCTCATGTTTTTGCTTTCCTTCCAAACGCGACATAAGGCTATAAAAACAAGGAACCACATACAGCGTAAGTAAGGTTGAAAAAATCACACCCCCAATGACGGCGATGGCCATGGGGTTACGGCTCTCAGCTCCCGGGCCAAAGGCCAACGCGGCAGGAACAGCTCCCGCAATGGTCGCGACCGACGTCATCAATATGGGACGCAAACGGATAGGACAAGCCTTCAACAAGGCCTTAGCAACGGACGATTCTCCCTGACTCCTTACTTGATTGGTAAAATCCACCAACAAGATGGAATTTTTCTTGACGATTCCCATCAATAAAATTAAACCAATGACACTGTAAATATTAATTGACCTGTGCGTGATAAACAAGGCCATCAACGCTCCGGAAATACTAAAAGGAAGAGCCATAAGCACCGAGAGAGGATCAATAAAGCTGTTGAATTGAGAAGCTAGCACCATGTAGGCCACGATAATTCCCAGCAAAAGAACCCACACAAGACTTTGAAGAGACTCAGCGAATGTTTGAGAGCTCCCTGTTAAAACGATATGATAATCGGGCGGCAGAATGCGTTTGGCAAGTGTTTGGGCCATAAGCAAGGCCTTTTGCTGAGACTCTCCCGCCTTGACATTGGCATAGACGGTGATTGATCTTTCGCGGTTGCTACGCCAAATAGATACCATGGACTTTTTTTCTTCCATAGTCACTAAACTAGAAAGCGGGACTAATTCGTCCCGATTATTGCGAACAAAAAGGCTGTTGACATTGGCTTGGGGGTCTTCTTTATTTTCTTCTAGTTTTAGACGAATATCATACCGATGGCCGCCTTTCTCATAGGTACCAACGAGAACTCCGCCTATCATAGCCTCTACCACTTGGGATATGCTGGCAATACTTACTCCGTGCTCCGCGGCCTTCTTGCGGTCGGGCACGACATGCAGCTCTGGTTGGCCCAAGGAATAATTAGTGTCCACGTCGGTAACCAGACCTGTTTCTTCCATTTCATTCATAATTTGTTTAGAGTAATCAGCGAGCTTCTGCCAATTGGGCCCTTGGATGGTAAACTCAACCGGAAAACCTCTGGAAGCCGTAAAGGCCTTGGTGGAGAGGTCCTGAATCACCGCATGTACGTCGGGAATCCTGTTAAAAGCCTTACGACAGACAGCCATAAACTCCTGCTGGCTTAACTCGTGCCCCACGGTTGGGTCAATGCCGCGTTTGCCCTTGTCCTTCATCGTCACAAGAACGGAACCACTGTTGGAGTCTCCGGGAGAGCCTCCTCCGACTTGTAAAACATAACGATCCACCTCGGGACGTTTAGAAAGGAATTTCTCAGCCTTACTGAATTTGGCGTCAGAATAAAACAGTGATGAACCCACCGGAGATTTGAATCGTACAACAAATCGACTTTGGTCCTCGGAGGGGATAAATTCTTTGTTAAGAAACATAAGGGCTGAAAAACTTAATAAGAAAACGACCAAAGCAGCTACAATCACTTTAAATCGATGATTGAGCGCTATAGCCAGCGACGCCGCGTAAAGGTCTCTTGTCTTGTCCATCAACCATTCCACACCTCTGCCGATACGCGTTTTTCTTTGTTCAATGTCCACAAACTGCGAACAGCGCATGGGAGTCAGCGTCAAAGCTTCTAAAAGGGAAAGTAATACCGCCACCGTTATGGTCACCCCAAACTGAAAGAAAAACTTTCCAATCACCCCGCTCATAAACGCCACAGGTAGAAATATTGCCACGACGGAAATAGTGGCTGCCATGGCCGCAAAGGTAATTTCCTTAGACCCTCTCAAGGCTGCCAGAATTCTACTCTTGCCTTTTTCCTGATGGCGAATGATGTTTTCCAAAACCATGATGGCATCATCCACCACAATCCCGATTGAAAGACTTAAACCCAGTAAGGTAAACGTATTTAAAGTAAAACCAGCAAAATAAAGCACGATAAAGGTCCCGATGACAGAGGTAGGGATCGCCAATAAAACGTTGAGAGTTGAAGACCAAGATCCAAGAAACATCCAGCATACAAAACCAGTCAACAACGCGGAAAGCACTAGGGTGAAATTTAACTCGTGAACAGCTTGTTGAATGTAACGGGTGCTGTCAAAATTCACATTTAACTTCATGCCCTCCGGCAACCCTTTTTGAACCTGCGCTACCTTGGCCCTTACGGCTTTGGCCACGGCAACGGCATTTGACCCTCGCTGTTTGAGTATATTAAGAGCAACCCCAGGGGTACCCATGGCCCGGCTGATCCTTAACGCATCGGCCATCCCCTCCTCGATACGCGCGACTTGATTTAGATGGATGGGCAAATAATTTGGCTGGCCGCCGCGCTGATTGATGAGAAGATTGCCAAACTCTTCAATAGTTTTAGCTTCCCCCATGGTGCGGACATTGAGCTGCCTTTTGCCGTCTTGCAATTGCCCGGCGGGACCTTCCAAATGCTCATTTTGAATGGTGCTAATAATATCATTGACCGAAAGCTCATAATCATTAAGGGCCTTTTTATTCACCCAAATACGTAAATTTGGATCACGATAGCCTCCTAAGGTAATATCTCCAACTCCCGCCACGGTTGAAAACTGATCCTTAACGCGGTCATTGGTATACATCATCAAATCCTTAAGCGGATACTTGCTGCTCTCAAGAGTCAAGAGCATGATCGGTTGGTCCTCGGGGTTTGATTTACGAATAGTCGGAGCTGTGATTTCTTTGGGGAGTTTTTGTAAAACAGAGTCGACCTTGGCCTGGACATCCTGGATGGCAAGATCAATATTACGATCAAGGTCAAATTCGATGGTGACCGTTCCTTCACTATCTTCCGACTGGGAAGTGACACTGCGAATGCTCTGAATACTCATCACAGCATCCTCGACAATATCCACAATGGAAGTTTCAATGACTTCGGGAGCTGCCCCTTCCAGACGAATGTTGACGGAAACTACCGGATAGTCCACATCTGGAAGCTGGCTTATGCCCATCCGCAGAAAACAAATTCCGCCAAAAACAATAAGCCCCGCCATAAGCATCCAGGCAAATACGGGACGTCTAATGGAAATCTCAGATATATTCATGAATTTTTTAGTCTCTCATCAAAATAGGATAAATCGATGGGATTTTAACATATTCTTGGATGGAAAATAGAAATTAAAAACTTTACTTTAAGTCCTCCTGCATCAATCGCACAGCGGGCACAACTATTGCCCGAGGTAAGAACTTAGAAACTAGCACCAAAAATTTATTCAAAACACCATAAACCGCCACCGTCTTACCAGCTTCTAACACCTTATAACCGAACTGAGCGACATCATAAGGGTTGGGAAGCTTGCGATGATGCGTCAAACGTATGTCGTCGATAGAAGCCTTCCTTTGAAAATTGGTTGCGGTTGGACCAGGGCATAAACAGGTAACACTAATACCTTTATCCTTAACTTCATTGGCCAATGCTTGAGAGAATGAGAGCACATACGCCTTTGTGGCATAGTAAACGGACATCAAAGGCCCTGGTTGAAAGGCTGCGGTCGAGGCAACGTTTAGAATCTTTCCTTGACGACGATGAATCATCTCGGGTAATACAAGCTTGGTTAGATGGATAAGGGCAAGGATGTTTAATTGGATCATCCTTTCTTGCTTGGGCCAATGGCAATCTTCAAAGAGCCCCCAATCTCCTATCCCTGCGTTATTGACGAGGATTTCAATATCTAAGCCCTGATCCTTGATTTGCCCATATAATTTGGATACTTCCTCGGATTTTGTTAAATCAGCGACGATAACATAGACTTTGACATTATAATGTTCTTCCAAATAAATCTTAATTTCATCCAGCTTCTGTTGATTACGAGCCGTTAATACTAAATCATGACCCTGTTGCGCCATGACTTGGGCAAAGGCCAGACCAATGCCACTGGAAGCTCCCGTAATGAGCGCCACAGAATTCATTGGGATCATTTTAAACCGACCTGCTGGGCCACTCCACCTAACATATACTCTTTCCCATAGACATCTTTAAAACCCACGTGGCGCATCATAAGAATAATATCTTCCGGCGGAGGGAAATATTTATTAGAGGTACTCAAATAATGGTAGGAATTATATTCATTCCTGTGGAACACAACCTTACCTAACCAAGGCATCAACCGTTCATAATAAATATGATAGAGCCCTTTACCTAACCCTCTTGGTTTACCTAGATCCAGGGTAATAAATCTACCGCCAGGTTTTAAAACACGATAAATTTCTTCCAATCCTTTAGAGATATCCGCAAAATTTCTAAGTCCAAAGGCCATCATTACCACATCAAAAGTATTATTCTCAAAAGGGAGGATTAAAGCATCGGCTATTTGAAAATGAATATTATTTAATCCAAATCGGGCTTCCTTTTCTCTGGCAATATCTAACATCGTTTCTGAAACATCTACAGCATCGACGGTAATGGTGTGGTTTTGGCTGGCCATAAAGAAAGCCATGTCCCCTGTTCCCGTGCACAGATCTAACGCCCTATCCCCTGGTTTTAAATTCAAATCTTCAACCGCCGAGCGTTTATAAAAACCCTGCTGACCTAAGGAGATAATTTCATTTAAAACATCATATTTTCTAGCTAATTGGTTAAAGAATAATCTATTGCCTTCCTGCCACGACGAGGTGTGGAAATGTTTATCAAACCCAACCGCCTCAACCATCTTAATATCCTTCATACATCTTTCTCCTTATATTGCCCAACGTAATTGTGTCGCATTGACAGCTACACCGGCACCATAACTGAGCATCAAAGCCTCTGTGCCCTCATCAAAAATCGTTTCATCCATAAACTGCTTTAAGACATACAAGACGCATGGGGAGGACATGTTGCCATATTCCGCTAACACCCGTCGACTAGCTTCCAAGGCTTGGGGTGAAAGTCCCAACTCAACTTGCAGCCTATCTAAAATGGCCCTGCCACCGGTATGGAATACTAATACTTCGGGCAGAACATCCAACTTCATGCGTTCTAATATTTCCTTAACCGCACAAGCGACAATTTGCGGTACATTCTTACTCAATACATTACTTAAATGACCATTGGTCGTCTTAAAACGTAAATCTTCACGGTATTGTGGGAACAACAGCGATTGATGTCCCTCAATAGACCATCCTGGCTTAAGGGTATTGGTGACAATGCATGCCGCTGCCCCATCGCCAAAGATTGAATTGGATATCATCAAATCAACAGCATCTCCGTCGAAGAATGCGGCGGAACAAACCTCGACCGCGATTAACAAAACATTGGCCCCTTGGGGTTTAGACAAAAGAAAATGTTCCGCGTTACGCAGTGCCGGAAGGGCGGCTCCGCAGCCATGACCGACTATATCTAAAATAAAGGTATCAGGTTTTAAATTTAGAGATTCCAAAACATAGGACGTAAGCCCCGGGCATAAATAACCCGTACAGGTGACGATAATCAACCCGTCGATGTTCTCAGGAGAAAGACCTTCAGATTCAAGACATTGCCTGCCTGCCTTTGTCGCTAAATCAACCGCAACCTGCTCGAAACGCTGGATGCTTTGATCACAGCTTTCATTAATCACCTGATCCACTCTTTCTATCCCAAAAGTGCGGGTCACAACCCCGCCATCTGAGAGAAACCGACGATAATATTCTTTGCGTCGGTAAGGAATGTCTTGGGCCATCATAAAAGGGATCAATTCTTTCTGTTCAACCTTAAATGAAGGATTGGCCGTCTTAATATTAATGATTCTTGGTTTCACTATTACCTCCTGTATTTTTAAATTAGTTCCATCGATATACGAGGATGACTTTGCTGCATAGAAACGTTTTTAAAATAATCATGGCTGTTTAACAACTTTATCACAGCCTTTGCGCTCCAAGGACGGTGGGCCAGCTCTCCCCAAAGTGAAGCTAACCATCTTTGTCCAAAGAAACATTGCTTGTAACTTTTCGTGTACGCCTTTAATCTTTCTTGATCATTATCATATTTCACAATTGATTGGGCCAAAAGCTGTCCGCTTATAAGGGCAATGCTCATACCCCCGCCCGTGACGGGATTTATAAAACCAGCTGAATCTCCAGCATGCCATATACCCTTATCTAAAAGGTTTATCGCCTTTCTAACCGGCACATAAACCGCCTTCCAAGGAGTCAATCTTTTGATGCCTTCAAATGTCTCTCGAAGGCCGTGATTATCTTTCATCCAGCCATCCAAAACCTTTTGAGGATCACAATCTTTCTCCTGGAAAAGATCCGCCTGGACTACATAACAAACGTTGACCCTGTTCCCTTCAAAAGGATTAATCCCCACATGCCCCTTGGGACAACAATAAAGCATGACCTGGCCTCTAGCTGAAGGCATATCCTCATACAAGGCGGCAATGCCCATTTGAACATGACGAGATTTATCAGGGGGCGAAGGGTGTCCGCTAGCATCAATGAGATGGGTTGCGTAAAAGCGATGCTGCTGGTTTTTCCGATAATGGTCTATATCCAGTTCAAAACCATTGCCATTGTTAAAAATTTGTCTGACCTGCGCTCCTTCTAAAACCTCAACCCCCATTTCCTTTACTCGATCAAGAAGAACGGCATCTAATAGATTTCTACTGCAGCCTAAGGCTTGGCCTTCATAAATCGGGATGGTCACAGACTCGCCATTTGGAGAAACCAGTTTTGATCGATCAATCCTTTGAGCTCCCTTATCAATAAGCTTTTGCCATACACCAAATGTAGATAATACTTCCCTGCTTTGAGGACCGATAAATCCGCCACATACCTTGGGTCTTGGGAAAAGGGATTTATCAACAACCACCACCTTAAGTCCTTGCTGGGCCAATCCAATGGCGCACGATGATCCTGCCGGTCCGCCGCCAATGATTAATGCGTCAAACTTTTTCATGAAATATCACCTTAAATTGAACATTCACCTGATCAGCTACCCTGATGATCCCAAAGACGCTTGGGGCTTTAAGCCCGAATTCTTGCAAGCTTACCTTGAATGTTCCCTGGCATTCATAGGTATCCTTATCCACCAAGACATGTACCTTTACATGAAGAGGTCGGCTTACACCATGAAGATTCAATGTTCCTTGAAAATAACCTTCTTGTTGTCTGACGTTTGAAAAATCTGCCTTTTGAATATCAAAACTTACCAAGGGAAAGGTTTTGACATTAAACATGGCATACATATTATTGTCGCGTGTTTTATTACCCGTATTCAATGAAAGGACATCCACCTGTACATAGCCGTTAGCTGAGGCATCTTTATCATTGACTAACAACTGCCCCTTTATGTTGCCTACCTTACCTTCAAAATCATGCGTGGTTGATTTACCCATAAAGGTAATCGTGCTGTTTTTGGAATCAACGGGCCAGAGGGTTGCCTGAGCCCAAGCACTGCTTTGAGAAAGGACAAGAATGATTAATCCATTGAGCAACAATTTATTCATAGTTCTATTTTGAAGATTTTTAACAAAAAATAAAGCAGATATCGGTGGGAAGAGCCCTTTTAAACGCTATTTGGTTCAGAAAATTTATCAATCCCTGCAACAATCTGCAGGGGAAAGAATAAGCAGATAAAATTTAGGGACAGTCAACATATCCCTAATTAAGGTTAATGTGAGTGTCCCGAAATTCGTTCAAAGAATTGAACCGATCGCAATTTGCGATCAGTTCATTCTTTTCTTGATCATTTAACTTGAACATAAAATCTTCTTGGGGAAATCTTTTAATGTTCCTTCTGACCTGTTCATTAACCCGAATTTTGAGTTTAGAGGAATTGGTTGGAGGAGAGATCAATACTCCCTCTTGAAAAATTGTAGATTAAGAAACATGTCTAGTAGTCAACTCAAACTTCTTACACAAAATACTAGCTTCTCTACGAATTTTAGCGATGCGTTCTTTAGAAGTTAAATTCTTTTCTTCTTTATAAAAATTTTCCTGAATCTTATGAATTTCTCTTAAGGGTTTCGGTTCTCTAAACATCTTCAATGACCTCCTTTGGGGTATAGATATCGATTAAGTTATATCCTTTCAATAAATTAATACCAGCCACTTCTCTTTTGGTTTTGACCTTCACAATATGCTTAAAATTCCAACTCAAGATAACATCGCAGTTACGGACGCTGGCGATAGCTATATGATTAGCGTCATCCTCATACTTCACGGGTATGATACCATTTCTAACATAGGCAACTGATAATTCATCCGCATTATCATCAAAACCCAACACTTCCAAGTCATATTGATGAACCAGCTCAAAAAGTTTCTTCTGTTTTATTTCCGAACAGCGTGAAATTTCACGCAAAACAATGTCGGATATGCAAACTTCAAATCGATCAATTTGAAAAAAGAATTTCAACGTAATGTCCCGTTCAATGGGACAATCATCAGCAAAGGCATAATTAAATATGGTTGTATCCAGATAAAGTCTTAACTTTTTCATAGTCATATTTTACCCTGTCAATTGAGAATTGCCAGACTTTTCATTTTCCAAAATACCAAGAAATTCTCTAAAATTATTCATTGGTTGGATACTTATGACCCTCGCTTCAAAGCCAGGGGAAGTTTGAAGTTGGGCCATCATGGCCGGGTCAACATGAAACTTAATCTCCCCACCAGAATTTTGGGTTTGGAGGAATTGGTTGGAAGTAAGGTCAATACCGCCGCGTTTTTCCTGTCCATTCATCGCCCGGCTTGCCCCTTGCCCGCTAATTACTAAATTCATCTCTTGATTTTCTACTTTTACCACGCCTAATTTCTTTAAGATGGAATTATAACTTGCTTCATCAATAGTTATATCTTGTCTCACCACCCCTTGATCAGCTGATACTATATCCATCATGCTCTTTCTAAAATTTTCAGATGAAACCGTTCTTAGTTCTTCTAAAACAAGATAATATCCGTTATCAGATAATGTTAATTTCTTACCTGAAATCGATATGCTTTGCATTAAAGCTATAAACTGGGCACAAAGCTGAAGCCTTCTTAATGGTGTATCTGAACCTATAGCATCTGCTAATAAATATAATGTGTTTTTTGTCCGATTCGGATAATAAGCTACTTTGATAATATTAGATAATTGGTTCCAAAATTCTGGAAAGATTCTTAACATTAACTTTTCATTACCTGATATCAAGAATTCTTCAACAGCTTTGTTAATTGCCTGCTCATTACGGGAATTCCATCTTTGTAAAATCAAACGCGGATGATTGACAAAATAATCCCTCCAATTGCGAAAGAAAGACCTAATTACAAAAGCCCTGTTCCCCCTAGTTCGTCTCAAGAAATCTAATAATCTCTGTTCACCCTCATAAGACTTGGATGAAAAAATATCTCCTGTATCTATTTCTGGCCTTCTTATTTTTAGATCCTCTATAAATTGTTTGCTTAATCCCTCAGTTAAAGCCTCATTAAAAAGATGATGCACAAAACCAAAACCGTTTTGAGCAGCAATTCCTTCTCCGAGATGAAAACGCATATGGATTGTTTCATGTGCAATTGTCCACACATTCTTAATTACTGTAGATAACCGGTCATTAATCAATATTAATTGCCAACCTTCGGTATTTCGACCATAGAATCTTCCCCCTGTAGCATCGGTAAAATCTAGAAAATCAGCTACGAATGTACCTGGTTCTATAAACACAATTTCTTCAGGATTAAAATTCCGGACAATCGAATCTTTCTTTTTCGCTTCCTTAGACAAAATTTCGATTGCTGTCTTTTGATGGGGAAGCAAGTCGACTTCTAAACGCGTTCCTGCTTCTCTACCCATTTCCCTTAAAATAGACGGAAGATTAACTATCCCTCTTTGTTCGGTCAATCTCTCTAGAATTGGTATATACCTTCGTCCTCTTTCTAACCTTTCTACAAGTCTATCAACAAGCCACTGCTTGTCTTCCGTCTCTCTGCTAAGTGGGTAGTGTTCCTTCCAAGAAGATAAAGCACTACTAGCTTCTCTAAACTGTTTTTCTAAATCAGGTAAATATTCTTTGATTCTTTGCTGCATAGGAATCATCGCCCGATTCTCTGGCATGGCCTGATTGGCTAATTGGGCTGGGCTGGCAGGGGCTTGAGCCGTTTGTGCCCTATGATTTGTAGGCATACTAAGACCTTCATAGGGAACATTATTTTGAAATATCGTCACTGATGCCGCTGGTTTTGCCGCTTCAAAAGCTCTTTGCATATTTTCAGCTAAAACAGTAATCCCCTCTTTTCTTGACTCAGAAGAATTAACAGATAAATCAAGCGTATCAGGCAAATCCGGTTTAGAAAAATTCCACCAAGGTTTATTCTTTAGGGCCTGTTCTATTTTTCTTTTAGCCACTTCTGAATATGTTGTAGCTTGCGCCCAAGCATCCTTAGGCACATAGTTATGTTGATCCCCAAAAGCACCAAGCGCTCTTGTTAAACGCGCTTGATCATCCTTCACCCTTCTATAATAATTTCCAACAGTACTATATTTCACCGTTTGATTCACCGTTTTCCGAAACTGTGAACGAGTCGGATCAAGTTCTTCATACTGAGTTTTGATATTGGCCATGGTTGCGGCAGGTTCTTCGGCTATTTTTACAAGTTCATTCAAATAGACATTAGCAGTATTTACTTTTTCATTGACTCTTTTTTCAATTAAATATGATTTAACTTTTTGGGTAAAATACTGATGATGCCTGTTTAGTTCTTCTTGCATTGCTTTAATCCTCTCCTTAAACTCTCTTGCTTTTTGTCGATAATTAAAATTTATGTCAGTCAAATCATCCTGTTGAATTTCTTCATTTAATATATTTCGAGCATCTCTTTGAAAATCTCTTGCCGCGTTGGCTGCTTCACCTATAAGTCGATCTGCCAAGACCATTTCTGCTTCGTTTAAAATAGGCCAGAAGACACCCTCAGCAGAGTTCACCACCCGACCAAGTTCCTGTGCTGTTGCGGCATGCGCCATTGCCGTTTTAAAAGATTCAAACGATTCTCTCTCTTTATCCAAATCTCTTTGTTTGGATTGATATTCATCCTCGGCAGGATTGTCATAAGGAAACCATTCCTTTAACAGAGCCAAGATATCCTGAGCCTTTTGATATTGCCCACTCATACGATATTCGTCTAAAGGGCTTTCCAGTGACTCTGCGAAAACCACATCGTCTTTGGTAAATCCCACGGCGAGGGCCCTCTCAAACCATGGAATTCTATGTTCACGAACTCTATCTACATACACCATTAATAAATACGCTTTGGCATTATTGGGGTCTTTATTAATTGCTTGTTCAATCTTTTCTTTAGCTAATCTTTCAGTAACTCCGGTAAAATCTTCTCTTATATGAAGCAAATTGATTGCTTCGTCCAATAATTGCGAGGAGGATTTGTTCTCCCCATTATCAAATCTAAGTTCCGATGAAAAAAGATCAGAAGAGGCAAAAGCCAAACCTTCACCTTTGCCCACATCCACCTCATAACGCCCATCATTTGTAAAACCAATAGGGACCAAGGACCCGCTCACAGAAGGTGTTCTCGTATTTTTAATTGCATCTCCAAAGAAAGCGTTAATTGCTTCTTGCAAGGTGCTTTGTTGATAATAAACAACCCTTAGGTTAGGATGTTGAGCGAAATGATCCTTTAATTGACCCCTTAATGATTCTGGCACAAACACAATACCTAATCTAATATCCACACCATTGGTTTTGTCAGTCACATCTGAGGGATCCATTCCGTTTGTAATCCAATCTCTACTTACCTGATTCCCACGGCCTGGAATTTCCTCAATCGGAGAATAAAAAAAGCTATGGTTTTCCATTAAAGCCTCAGCTGCAAAAACAAAACCCACCCCATCATAAACCATCTCTCCTCCTGCAAAATGGACCGATCTAGAGGCAAGGTGTAGATCTCCTTTTCTGCGTTGTCCTTCTCTTTTGGCACTCGTTCCATTGGTGGCCTCTGTAGCCATGCGTGGTCTTAAATGACCATCTTCAAGTATCGCCGGAACAAATTGGGAATTGGCTGTGTGAATCTCAATAATCCTCGAATTCTTTGCAACCGTTCGTTTATACTCTTCATCAGATAACCCCGCCACACGCTCCTTTGACCATTGCTTGGCATGTTCCTCAGAAGCTCCTTCAATGATGCGATCACCAAAATATCTCCCTTTATACTCGGCAATACGATTTTCTTCCTCAGCTACGGCCCTTTCTAGCAATTGATATCTGCGCTCATTTTCAGGATTGAATGCTAGACGTTGTTGATTGCCGTTCCAAGTCAAACCCTGTGCCCCTTCGCTGTGATACAAACGCCTTTGGAGGCCCGGATAACTACTGCTGTCGCATTGGTAATATATTGTAAGGAGCCTAAAGAATTCCCTTAGGCTTATTCCTGACCGGAAACTCATCTCTCTAATCTCACTAATAGCTTCTCTAAGGTCATTATCGCTTACGGACCCGGTTTTCTTAAAGTACTCCCCTAAAGGATCTCCATTAATCAAGGCCAGCAGGATATTCATTTGTTTTGGTCTTAAAGGCAACTTGCCTTCGTGGTACAAACGTAAAATAGTATTTGTTGATTCTTGATGCTGGGCAAATTTACTTTTTGGCTTACCTACGTCATGTAAGAACAACAAAAGTGTAAAAGCTCCCTGATTAAAATCTTCCAACCAAGAAACACCTTCGGCAAAATAATGATGAAACTGATCTAACACCCTTCTTGTATGCACTTCTAAACTATACCCTTCCGGAACACCCACCTCTTGCCCCATCAGTTCTTTTACTTCTGCATCATCTAAAACAGCCCCTACTCCGGGGATGCGTCTTTCTTCTTCGGTCACCGTCATCGCCCAGCTTACCTCTTGAGAGCTGTTTCCGGTTCTTGAATTATTCGTCCTCTGCTCTGGATTGCCAGAAAATGTTCTTGTCTCCAAAGATGCTTTTTCTGCGAGAATACTTCTAGCCGAAGCCAAGGTAAAATCTATTAATTCGTCATGCGTAAGCTTATTGTCCCATTGTTTGAGCATATTACCCACTTGAAAATAATGCTCATTAATATGCTCTGAAACCCTCTTTTTTAATTTTGCATAACGTTGCCTAAAATCATTTCCAAAACCTGTCAAAACCTGGATATCATCCTCTGATAAATGTAAAATATCCAGTGGTATTATCAAGCGTCTTTGTAACCATGTATAAAACTGACGAAATTCATCCCTTTCTCCTGGGTTTAATTGAATTTCACCCAGATGATCCATCATATCTTGTGTGATTTCAATCACAGTTCTAGGGTCAACGTTATCTTCAGTCCACGCATCCCTACCAAAAAATAAATTTGCCTTGTCTCTCAATAATCTTAAAAGAATTCTAAATTCAGGACTAGCATCCCTTCGGTATTGAGGTAAATCAAGCCCCATACCAGCTTCTTTAACGGAAGATACTGTACTAAGCCCCGCGTACTCTTCAAATTCTTCAAATCCCCTTAACCTTGTGGCATGCCAATGACTTTTATATCGTTTTACTAATGCCAAAGCCTTCTGAGAAAGTTCGGAATATCTTGTAATATTGTGTAAATACCAAAGTGAACAGTTGACCAACCTTGCAAACTCACGTCCGTAACTGTATTGCCTACGGACCCTATATCCAATATCGGAATATGGTTGATTTTGATTGACTACGCGATTTCGAATATAATCTTCAAATTCAACAATCCCGCTGTTGGGAAGCGAAAAACTTGGATCAGATCTAAGATGCTCCTCCCGTCGCTGAATAATATTAGAGATTCGATCTGTGTCATGTCTTAAACCTTCAAAAAAGTGTGCAAAATCATCTCCATAGCCATAAACTCTGGAGGCTTGGGGCCCAGTGAGATCAACATGTAGATCTACTTTCCCTTGTATTACATCACTATAAAAATCACCACGTTCATAATATTCATTCCTAGGCGATGGCGAAGCTCGAAGTGGTCTTTTACCTTTTAAAACTTCTTGAGCAATTTGAACAAGCCCTTTAGGATACGGCATCACGCCTGCATCAAGAGTCACTTGATTGACACGTGTGCGGAATTCATCGTAAATAGACGCAAAACCTGGTTGATATTTTGATTCTAATTGCATTGATGCCCCTATGATATTTCTGTCATAAACCACTCTCCCTTTTCTTAAATTTTCAACGTATTCTTGAAAATCTCCTCGTCCTGATTTTAACGTCATCATCGCTCGGCTTGATGCTGTGGATGAATCTGATTGACCACCCTTAGTTTCTATAAATCTACGAAGTTTATCTAAAACTTGCTGATATGCTTTCTTATTGGTCGAGTCTAAGTTTTGAAATTCACCGGTTAAATCCAAAAATCTCTGCCAATTATCCCTTCCCATCAAACCTATAATGGGCCTTTGATTCCCATGAAAATAAACCTCAAACAAAGCATCTTCCATTTGTTTAGAGTTATGCGTCCATTGACATAATCTTTCTAAGACACCAACATTATCTGGATAAGCTGGAATATATTCTTGAGCACTACTTTCATTAATAATCTTACCTGTAAAGAAATCAGCAAAAGCCTCTTCTAAGAAAGATGGCCATTCGCTCTGAATAGAATTTGAATGCATTAATTCATGGGTTAAATATCTTTGTTTTAAAAAGGAAGATATACGTTCTGAGGTAAAAACATTTAAACCGCATACAATAATATTGTGACCTCTCAAATATCCTGCATACTGATTAATTGTAAGAAAATTCACGCTCTCAGCAAATGTCAGTTCTGGTTTTTTAGGTGTTATATTATGTTTTCTTAAATAAGGATCCACCAAAGCATAAGCCCTATCATAGGCTTGTTGTATTGGAATTTTATATTTTGGAAAAGGATCGATAAGCCCTCCGAGGGCTGCAAGCAAAAAACTTTCTCCATCATATCTTTGTTGAGCGCTGACGTGTTTTATATTTTGTGCAAATATATTTGATGGAGTGTCTTTGATAAAAACACTTAGAGTCAATAAACCACCTAAAAGGATAGATTTTGTTATTCTTAATATTTTGGAATCATTATTAATAACCATCGCTGCATTCATAGCTTCGTTACTAAATGTTGTCCCACCTGAGAAATATTTCCTTGGAATGGTCTCATGAGTTATAGGATCAGGTTCCTCCTTGATATAGTTATACACGCCTTTTTTGAAGGCTTTGAGGTAGCGTTGATAGATTAGATCGACGTCGTTAACGCCTCCCTC